>LAZR01001684.1_pt1 | contig 13736 bp, 31 predicted proteins | sample 329461 | NCBI WGS metagenome assembly LAZR01 (sample SAMN03002196, study PRJNA259156) | marine sediment metagenome | biome: sea floor; feature: Hydrothermal impacted sediments; material: marine sediment; isolation source: Loki non-amplified sample from Loki's castle hydrothermal vent sediment ...
GCCCATAACTGAATCAGCAGGCCAATCTTTGTAGCCCTCAGTTAAATGGAGATAGCTTTCTGTTTCGCGGAAAATTTCTGCTAGTAAGTCTCTCAATTCCTCAATCCTCTCATCGCGGGCGGCGAGTTGCTGGAGGAGGAATTTCATATCATCAGTGCTGTTGACAATAAGGTGGTAGCCACGCTTAACGTGGTTCTCAATCTCCTCTATCCGCTCTTGGTCTGTCATGGGGTTGGCTCCTTTCGGATCAACTCCACTACATTCTCCATGCCCTCTACCGCAGCTTCAGGGCTGTTATAACATGCGTTTGAATTGAGTATACTTTTATGTATTTCCCCACCGCGAAGCATGTAAATCCAGCCCTTATATTTCCCTTTGGAATCTGGGCCATGAGCCTCACAAAGCACTTCGTTTCCCTGGATTTCAAGGGCTGTTATTCTACTAATTCCCATGGTCATTCTCCTCGGTTTCCTGCTCCAGCGCGACAGAACAATTACAAGGCCCTTTTTGCTCACGGAAAAAGCAGCCTTTATCGTGGTCAATTAGTAGTTGCTCCGGCGCGTTTCGTTCTTCTAATTCACATAACTTGCAAGACTCACCCAATTCCTTACCGTGGGAACATTTGTCCTCGATGTCTGGGCTTTTCTGCTCCGGCGCGGCGGGGAGGGCGGCTAATAAGCCACAAGAACATTCATTCTCTCCCTTGAATCGTGTATAGATTCTGCACGCATAGCTATGCTCTACAAATTCCATCAACTCCTCAACCTGCTCGGCGAGGGTGTCGCGCTCGGTCTCGATGGTGTTATACATCCCTGCCAATTTGTTATACCTGGTTACCCTGTTTTTCTTATCGGCCAGCAGTTCATTTCCTGCGGCGGTGAGGTTGGAGAGGGCTTTGTCGAAAGTACATTTCGGACAATCGCTATGACCACACCAGGAGGTGTGTGGATGGATACTCCAAATACAACTCAAATGTTCCAAAGTTGCTTCCGAAGCCTCCACCAGCGCCGCCAGTTGGGCCTGCAATGAGGCGTTTCTTCCAGCAGTTTCCCAACTGTCTTGAGATGCTTTTTCAGCTTTGGTCTCTGCCGCTTCGGCGCGTTCCCAAGCCACTCCGTTTTTTATTTCAGCCTCCAACTCCGCGATGCGCTCCAACAATTCATCATCCGTTTGTATTGGGTTTTCCCCACCTATTATATGTTTAATATCCATTACCTACTCCTTTCAAGGTTTCTCAAAAAGGGAGAGTCTCTGGAACAATCAGTTCAATGGTAGAAGAACTTAATTGCACACACTTGGCAAAGGGGGGAGACCAAGAGAGACTCTCCTTGTTCTTTTTATTTCTATTTGCTCATCCGAACCAACCTTTAAGTAATGCTTCTCCAAACCCTTCAAGTATTTTTGAAACTATATAATAAGCAATGATTGCACCTACTATAATCCCAAATAGAAAGACACAGACAAAGTAGAAAATGAACATAAAAATCCCTTTCCTCTTAGGTGTTCAGATTCTGAATGCTAGTCTTAAATGGGTTCCTCTTTTTCTTTCCTTCAAGTCCTCTTTTTACTTTTCCATTGTAGGCGATTATTATATCAAGACTTTTCTAGATTGTCAATACAACGGGACGATTTTTGTGATTTTCTGTTTTTAGTATTGGTAATTCGAACCATGAAAGGCCCCAATAACTGCATTATGATGAATTCCATATTGATCAATTATTTTCTGAAAATCATCACGAACGTAAGCCATGCTTTCACCTAGATGCTCGCGCTGCATGTTCTCAGCTTGCATTCCAAGAATCTCAGCTTGAGCACATACTATCTGACCTTGAATATATACAATTTGTTGTTCTCTTGTCATGGCTTAAATCTCCCATAAAAGTTCATTCTTCTCAATTGAGTATTTCTCAAGGAAAATCTTTATTCTCCTAATTATGTCCTTAAGATAAGAATATCTCTCTTTTGGAGAAAAAGGCTCTGAGTTAAGAATTCTTATTGCAGCAAAAAAGTTCGTTCGAGACATTTGTAGAATTTGATTTCTTATCTTTACTTGTCTCTCAAAGAAACTTTGATTATAAAAACCTGTAACTGTCTTTGAGTATCCTGATTTTGGATGTCTTCTATAATATCCAGAACCATAGCAATGAGAGACTGTTCTCACTGTTATTGGATAATCTCTTCTCAATAGATCTCGACTGCACCCCTTCAGAATCTTTAAAGAATATTCTTTGTTCACTGATTTCTTGAAAAGATCTCCTGGGTTTCGGGAGATAGAGAAACCTTCTCTGACTGCTGTCCAATATTTGATTTGACACCGGCCCCAAGGCAGGCCGCCTTTCTGGTTTCTTACCTTTCCTACTGAGAAATCAGGAATGGGCTCACCTGGGGTTTCGACTTCATCACATATAATATCTCGCAAAAAAGGATAATCTATTTCTGCTCTAGCAGTCGGTTCTTTCTCAATAGAGAAAAAAAGAAGGATTGCTAGGGCTGTTATTTTAAGGAGTTCGATCAAGGGTTTTTCTCCGGTTATTTTTAAGAAGAGCCCCTAGGTTGTTTCAGTTGTTATTATTCCTTTAAAGATTCCAGAAATTTCAGTTCACAATAAGCCACGATACAATTGAGAGAACAGATATTAAGAGCGGTTTTATAAAGAAAATTTGAATCTTGATCAGCTGGTTCCTCAAGATGAAAGACTGGAGGATCACAAGGCATCATGCAGATATCACAATCTATCATGATTATTCCCCTTCCAAAGTTAGATTAATCTGCCCCTTTATATATTTCTCAAAGACTTCCTCAGGAGTCTCCTCATTTTTTGGGACAACCGTGATTGTCGGGATTTCATCATTTACAAGGCCATGATAAAGAGTAGCATAGTTCTTTATCAGTTCTCCAATATAGTCATCAACAGCCCATAGTTTATGCTTTGCTTGAGTTTTCTTTTCTCCTTCTTTTTCCCGCTTCTCTATTCTTCTATAAGCTTCTTCTTTATCAAGTCCCATGATTATTACTAAATCAGGTTGGATTTGAAGAGGCTCAAATTGCTCGTAAAGATCCATTGCAGTTTCTTGAGAGACTGGCTTGATTGAGTTGTAGCAATATTGAGAATAGAGCCATTTATCTGAGATTACATTCCTTCCATGATCTGTTAATTCTCTTACCCATCGAGCATTATGATAATGGTCAATGAAAAGAAGCAAGCCTTGTTCAACTTGATCAAGAGAAGATGAATAGGGTCTATGAAAGATCATTTCTCGAAGATCTCCTGTGAATTGAAGTAAGCTTGAGCCAGGTTCTTTTGTTAGAACTGTGTCAATCACTCTCTCTTCGATTAGATAATCAAGAGCAAGTTGAGATTGCTTTGACTTTCCCATTCCATCAGGGCCTTCAAAGACAATAAACTTTCCTTTTTGTTTCGGTTGTTCTTGTTGATTAGTTGGGTTCATCGCTCCATTCTCCTTTTATTTTACCACCTTTAACATAAGTGGTTTTGTAATACTCTATTATAAGTTCCTCATCCCTAAAAGCTCTTCTATGCTATCACCTGTGAAGATTATTTGTCCCCAATCATATCCATCTTGAACAACTTTCTCAATGAAATGCCTTGCTTCTTCTCTTGTATCAAAAGAATCTTTGAAGTCTTGCCAACCTCCAGGAGGATAGTAGTTCTCACCAATAAAAACTAAGTAAGGTTTAAGGTTCATATTGTTCCCCTTTCTTATTTTTGATTCACTTCATTTTAATGCCCCAAGGTGGGAATTGAACGATGTTATCTTTCTTGGCTTTCATTTCAGTTAGGCCTTTAGATTGCTGAATCCCTTCTCTTGCAAGGAGATCAGTTAGAGCCAATCCTTTTCTTGCTTTCTCATTCCCCATCCTAAATTCATCCAAGATCGGTTTGATTTGAAGATAAAAGAGTTCATCTGTTTCAAGAGCAATCAGTTCAATCCATGAAATTACAAGTAGAGCATTGTAGAGAATAGTATTTATCTCAGATGCTGAAATCTCATTAGCAATTATCCGTTCAAGGATTTCTTCTTTGGTCATTCTTCCTCCCTTAGTTAAAGAATATAATTCTGATATAGATAGCTGTTGCCATAGTTGCTATATATCCAAGTAAGATTGCTTCAATCATTCTTTTTCTCCTTCCTCAAGCTTTCAAGATATTTCCTAGAATCATGCTTCAAAGCAGTATGAGCACGATGGAGTTGTTTCAGGCTTGAAGCTTGATCTTTCACTTTTCGTCTGAGTCGAGCGTTTTGAGAATTACCAAAGATTTCCTCGATCATTTTGGCAGTCGTTGTAATAAACTCATTTTTATCTTTAACAGTATCTCCAAGATAAAAGGTATCAGCAATTTGTTTAGCAAGTTCTATTGATTCATTGTTTAGTTTCATCTTCTTCTCCTTTTCCTTCAAAGACATGAAAAACAAGAGCACCTTCATTTAACAAGAAAGTTCCTACAAATTCAAAATCTGAATACTTCTCGTCAATATGGTGGCCAGTTCCAAAAGTTATATATGTACGAAGCTCCAATCCCTTAATATCCTCATTATCCAAAAGAACCCAAAACTGAGTGATCTGAAAAGTTAAACTCACTCATTTTATTCTCCTTTTCTTTAGCAGGAAATACGAGAAACCCAAGGATGTGCATCTTCTCCAATACCGAAAGTATGCCCAATTTCATGTCTTAGAACTTCGTATCTACAATTAGAATTTGGGTTGATATATATAGTCCAGCGAGAAGCTTCCAAACCTAATTTACTTTTTCTACTTCTATAAGTTATAGTAAGTCCTGCAAATTCTAAATTTGGATCATAAAGAACTGGATTATCCCCATCTGCTTCACAATCCTTTCCCCATTCATTTCGGGCCAAGCAATAAAGCCCTGCATCTCTTTCAGAGATTTGAGAAAGATCTGCTCCGCCTGCTTCTTCAAGCAAAGCGCAGCTCTGAAAAATAAAAAAAGAAAAAAAGAGAAGAAAAAGAGTTAAAAGAAAAGATCTCATTTTGTTTTCCTTTCTTTTTTAATGGTCATTGAGATATTGTTCTAGAAGAATATTATCTTCTTTCCTAGAAGTAATTTTTAATGTAAAGGAATCTCCAAAACAGTTTAGGTGCTCTCCTTCTTTTCCTACCATCCCCGCTCCTAAAATGGTAAAAGGAAAGCCTACATAGGATTCATAATTTTTTCTTAAAGCATCTGCTATAGTAGAATGATCTAAGATAAAGTCAAACAGTATTAAATGTTCAAATTCTTCCCCAAGAGAGAATGAGATATATTTCATATGTTGACTCATGTTACCCCCTTATCTGGAAATGGGTCTGTGTAAATGATTGCTTGTATCTCGGGATTGCTTTCTCCAAGGAAATGATTTTGAAGTAAGACATCTTTCCGCAATCCAACTTCGTCTGGAAGAACTTGAATTGATTCCCCTTTCTCTTTGAATCTAAGAATCTCAAGTTGAATCTTTAGACGCTCAATGTTTCTCATTCTTTCTTTTAAAGTCATAGCTTTGTTCCTTCCTTGGAAAGTTTTAATCTACAACAACTACTAAAACACCAACAGGTTTATATCCAATCTCGGAAATTTCTTGATGTTCTTGGGCCTGTTCTTTACGGTCAAAGAGCCAACCAGTTGATTTGGGATTTATACCTTCATAGAGGAATCCATGTTGTTCTTCGTGAATGAAGAGTGAAACGAATTTGACTTCCATTTTGTTCCCCTTTCTCTTTAGATTTAATTACTTAATATTGAGTTCATATTCAATCAATTCAACTGGTGTTTTATTTGGATAAAGTGTAATTCCTCCTTGTTCTAGATTAACCACAAAACAGTGGTGATACTTTTTCTCGGTAATAATTCCAAAATCATCTTTGAAATCACTAGAAGGATAAACCTTTATGTGTATCCTTTTATTCCCCCTGAAATCTCCTTTAAACCGAAAAGGAGTTACGTGCTTTATATCCTGCAAAGTCACATCTTCCTCAAATCTCTGACCTGTTCTATTGATTTTCATTATCTCTCCTTTCCTTTAATCAGTAAGATGCGTGAACATCGGTTGATTGGTCAAAAGAACATCATGGCATCTTATGCAGTTTATCCCGAATTTCTTGATTTCTTTGGCAGCTTCTCCTTCACCAACAATAACTGTTTTATCTGCCCATCCTGCACGACGGTACCAGTGTTGGCTTTTGTTGCAAGCTTTTGTTGCTTCTTGTTGTTCTTGTTTGTTCATATTCATTCCATTTCTCCTATCTCAAGATTATATTCAACGAGTTGAATTGAGGCTTTGATATTAATGTTTGCCAATCTTCCTTTCTTAATATCCACTACCATTTTCGTATTGCAAGATTCCTTAGCCAATACTCTGAACTTTTGATGGAAAGAGTTTGTAGGATAAACCTTTATCCAGATAGTATTCTGTACCCTGTGAGAAAATGGAGCATGTCCACTAGGCAAGAACATAAAAGGACAACCTGGTTCAATATCCTCAAGTAGCATTTCTCCTTTTTTCTTCTTTTCAACTCTGTTGATTTTCATCTTCTTCCTCCTTCTTTCTTGATTCCTCTCGCTCATAGGCTTGAAGAATAGTTTCTTTTTCTACTTCTTTTCCCCGACCTCTTGCCATGTCCCGAATCCCCTCATCAAAAACTCCAGGAGAATTGAGGAAATTCCATTCAAGTAAACTTTGTTGAAGTTCCAAATCAGTCATTCTTTCTTTCTTTGCTGCGGCCATTTTTATTCTCCTTTCTTATTCTTTCTCAATAAGATAATTGAACAGACCAATGATTGCGTTATCATTTCCCTGATGAAAATCTAATCCGTGCCCTGGATATTCTGCATGGCACATTTCATGGATTAAGACAAGCATCAACTTTCCAACAGACTCAAGAACTTTTGCAGAAAGAGCTATCTCATTCATATCAGGACTATAAGAACCAAGAATATTTGGGTCTGTGAAAAGAACAGTTGAGATTTTCATATCTTTTATTCGGGATATAAGATAAATATATCTAGCATCTGTGCAATCTGCCAAGATTTTTATAACCCTATCTATTCGTTTTGCTTCTTCTTCTGTTGGCTTATACTCTTTTCTATGAATCCCACGATTTGCTACAACTTGTCGTAATTCATCCTTATCTTTCTGTCCCCCATTAAGGATTGCATAACCTGTTTTGGTTTTCATTCTAATAGGAATAAAACCAGCATTTTCTACTAATCCAAGCATTTCTTCTGAGACACTAAATTCAACAGCATGAGCAAATTCTCCATATTTCTTTTTAAACTCATTTCTTACTGCTGTAAGAGTTTGTCCTGAAAAGAAATAAGATGGTATCTGAGAAAATTCGGGATAAGGAGTCATGATAGCATCATATATTTCTTCTGATGTTGCATCTTGTTCAAGGATTTTAACAGTAGCATCCCTTAAAGAGCGAGGATCTACCATCCCCCTATCTCGATCAAGTTTCAAATCTGCTGGAAAGATATTATAGCCCCAATGATAACAATCTTCAAGCTTCTCCTGACCAAGATCAAGAGAAAGATACAATCCACCAGAATAAACTCTTCCAGGTTTATTCCTTAGAAGCCTTGGATCATGTGGTCGGTCAAGAAGAATGAGTGATTTAAGCCAAGACTCAGAGACTTTCCTTTTAGGGAAGGATATCTTGATTCCTGCGGGAAAGGTTGTTCCTTTATCCCACTTAAACATGAGAAGATCAGTTTGGAATTGATTTGAGAAGCCAATGAAGGGAATGATAGTTCCTTCAGGAGAGGAGATTTCAACTGGGATATCTTCACGGGTTAGAACGAGGCAGGCCAGTTTATAACCTTCCCCAAATTGACCAATCTCTTCTTCTTTATCAGCTTTTGTTGAGACACCAAGGAGAAGTGTTCTGATGGGAAGAGAGGCTCCCCAGTTTATCAATTGAATCCAGTTTTCTCTTTCTGGATCTTCAGAGATCTCCATAGTGAGACCCTGAGTATCTGCATCAAGGGCATTCTGTAGGAATTCTCTGAGAGCAGCAGCCACTGACCAGTGTGGAATGTAATCAGAGGTTATGGACATTTCCAAGATTTCGATGTTTTCTTCCATTTTGTTTTCCCCTTCTTTTGTTGTTGTTCTTAGTCTTTGGTAATAAAACCAAGGTTAAGCAAGCCTTGAACATCAATTTTCATGATCTGACTATCAGGAATCTTAGCTATAACTTTTGCATTCTCCCAATGATCTTCTGGATTCATAGGACGACCAAGTTGTGCTTTGCAAAAAACCTGAAAATGTGGAAACTTCTTTGGATTAAAGTTATCAGAATCAGAAGGTGTTTTCATTCCTGCTTGTTCTGCTGCACCCATCAACATTTCTGGAAATACTAGCATTTCATTCCCCTTTCTTAAAATTTCTTCAAAAGAGCCCGATACAGAATGGCATCTTTACGTGAGACAGATTTAAAGAATCCCTCAAGTTCCTCATCATTCAAACTCCTCAAAAGAACCACCATCTTCTTCTGTGGATCTTCCATTTTCTTTGCAGTAACTTTCTTGCTCTCTTTAATCTTTGCAACTCCCTCAGTTGCTTCAACGGCCCGTATCTCATCTTCACAAGAAGGACAGCGACCCTTGAGGAGATTCTCATAATAATTGAGAATCCCACAGGTCTTACATTTAAGTCGGGGCTTGAGAACGGGGTGGGAATGTTTCTTGTTCCATTCCTTTAAGACGCGAGTGGCCTCAAGGAGATCAGATAGTTTTATAGAAACAGTAAATTCATCTAACTCATTTGAAGAAACAGAGCAAGCTTGGGCTAGATCTTCTAGGTTGTTGAGAAGAGCCGCGAAAGGTTGAAGAGCCATGATTGCTTCGGTGTGTTTGTTCACTTTAGTTCCCCTTCTCTTCTAACTCATGCCAGCCTTCTTGTTCTAATATTGGGTCTCTTGTTGGTTCTTCTTCTTTAAAATCTTCGCCAGCCTTTATACATTCATCACAGAGACTCCAACCTGAATCTGAAATTTCCCCTTCCATCCATCTTCCACAACATCCACAGTGGCTACCTCTAGCTATTAATTCTGGAGTTCCCCAAACCATTTTGTTCCCCCTTTCTTAGAAGTCTTAGTAATTCTTATGCAACTCAATTCTTATCATAGGATAAGGAGCATTTGGAGGCTGCCCTTCAAAACCGAGAAGATGTGTAATTGAAACTACTTTCAAGCTTTTCTCATGACATTGGGTAAGAACTTTATCCCCAATATTAGGAACTGAGCAGAAAAGTTCTGGCCAGGAATATCTTTGGTACCCATCCAGATTTGTGTGGCAATATCCCTTTATCATCTTATTCCCCTTCTATTTGTTTAGTTCAATAGTAATCATGGGATTCTTATTCCCATCTTTCCCATGCGTTACTTGAACAATCTCCAAGGTAATCTTTCCACCTTCTGAGACTATGCTGTCCCCAACTCGCGGGACAATCTTGAAATATCGGGGCCAGAATTCCTCCCTGTAAGCAAAGAGATTGGTGAAACATCTGACTTCTATTTCCCCATTCTCATTCTCCCCTTCAATGACTTTCTTGATTGGTTCAGGAGTAAGAATACCAAGAGATCTTTTATCTCTTTCAGGTTTCATCGCTCTTTCAAGGTACTCTTTCATCCTGTTCCTTAATTCAAAAACTTGTTTTCATCAATCCAACTTGCCGCCTCATCCAAAGTTTTGGCAAAGATATGAGTGATGTAGCGGAGTTTAACCTCGGGAGTTCCAAGGTTAGCCATCTCAAGAACAAGTGCCTCAGTAGCTTCACTTATTCGCTTCTCGAAATCCTTATTTCGAGAAAGGTTTAGGTATTTGCTTTTATCTTTTCTAGCCATTAGTTTCCCTTTCAATAAAGATCAGTGTTACAACGTTCACAGAGAAGATCATCAGTAGAATCTTCTTCTAGATCAATCATTTTAGGCATATTTGCTAAAGCAGAAGACTGCCCATTAAAAAGATCAACCACAAGAGAGACAGTACATCTAAAACAGTACGGTAATCCATTAAGTGTTACAACCTTCATTAGATTCCCCTTCAATTAAGGATGCTCCTTTTTCCTAACTTTCCCGCCCAACCAAGATTCCCCGCCCAACCAACTACGCCAAATGAACCACCAGAGGTTCATTATACAGCAATGCAAAGCAAATGTCAATTGAGTTATTCATTTTTATCAGTTGGTTTTTTATAGCAACTTTTGCATTTTCTTTATCTTTTTCTTTCAATTCCATCTTGCCGATGTGCCTTTTAAGAAGCACATTTTAACACATTTTTAACCAAATGTCAATTAGATTTTGATATTAATTGAGTTGTTCATTTTAACAACTTTAAGCCTTATTCCACTTCTTCAAAGCTGCTACTTCTTTCTCTCCTAGCTTTTCCTTTCTCTTAAAGAAGCTTTTGAAAAGAGCCCTAAATCTCACAACTATCATTCTCACAATAGAGCGTAGCATCTGGATTCTCCATCTTTCCTAAGCTGTTATAATTAGAGAAATCTATAGGTTTGATTTTTCTCTTCAATTCAATGAATTGCTCAGATGAAATTCCCTCATAAGGCATCTGCTTAAAGGCTCCTTTGGGGCTATGAGGAAGGAGAGAAACAGATTTAATTAAGGGAGCGAACTGTCCGAGCATTTGCTCGATTTGATTCTTCTCCGTTTCAGGGTTCCAATACACTGTGCATGAAACCATGTTATCGGACCACTCACGTTGAAGCATAGCGAGAAGTGCAAATTGCTCCCACGCACTCACCTTAGTTGCTGGTCTTGTTTTCCCTTGATTGATTGGATAAGAGAAAACATTAGTATTCACTTGAGCTATATCAGGTTCCCAAGGAATATTAGCGGCTTTCATTAATTCACCAAGAGGAGAATCTATGCTTATTCTTATTCGACGAATAGCGTATTGGAATGTTGGGAAGTGCATTCCGCTGCTCACCCCAGCAAGTTGGGAGATAGTTCCACTCGGCTTAACTGTGGTGACTCTAATTGGCTCAGGGACGCCGCTTTCTTGGGCCATTGCCCTAGCTGTCTGTCGAACAACTAGATAGACTTCTCGGAAGATCTTAGTGAGACGAGCCGCTCCTTGTTGATCTAGCCAGTCAGCAATGCCAGAAATAGAGACTCCTATTCTTCTGTTCTTTGAAAGAACAGAATTGGTCTCATAAGAGTGAGTCATTAAAAGGGAAACTGACTGAGCATAGATTGTGGCGATGCGAGCAACTACTTTCAATTCCTGAACACTCTCACAACGGGTCGGGAACAGTTCAACCAGATTGCAGAGCTCTTTATCCTCCAACGGGATTTCCCCGCAAGGGTTACAAGAGGTTGCGTGATCAAGCCTAAGATAATCATTATCCGTATAACGGTGACCGAATCGGCCATACCGTTGAATGTTCATTACGTTGATCATACCCATATCTACAAAGTCTGCATTCTTTTGAGCAATAGTTTCAAGATAAGAGAATGAAGATGCTGAATCTAGAAAGCATGAGTTGTTGGAAAGGCTAGAAATGTTAAGGCGATCAGCAAGATAAGATTCAGAAGGGAGGTCATTATTGTTAAGGTAATTAAGACAATCATCATATCCTTCACCTCTGTTATCTCCCGTCTTAGAATACTCAAAGGTGCGTTCATGAACTCTTTGGATTTTAGTGGCTGTTTCATTATCGGTGTGTACCTTGTAATTCTTAAGATCAAGAAAGGTTAGATCATTCGGGCTTCCTATTATAATCTGAGCCCCGCGACGAACATTACCTGAGACTACACAAGTCCCAACTGCATTGATTAAATCACAGATAAATCGAGTTTTGTTTATCTTTCCTTCTTGGTAGAGTTTAAAGAAATGTCTTATTCTACAGTGAAGAATCATCAATGGGGCGGGACCGGAAGCTACACCTCCAAAGCCTTTAATCGGTTCTCCGAAGGCTCGAATCGAATCATAATCAAATTCAAAATCGAAACCTTTTAATTGAGCCTTTATAAGATCATGAACTGAATTAACCCAACCTTCTCGAGTGTCAGGAATGACATCAAAAGAATTAAGAGCCTTTGGATTTACCTGAATTACTAAAGGTCCACTTATCTCTAGTTTATACCCAACTCCACAACCACACATGAGAGCATCCATAGACCAAGCAAGATCATCAGCAAGAGAATCACAGCTTATATTTGTATTGGCGCAGTTGTTTAAGGCCATTGAGCCAATATTAAAGACATGCTCACTTCCCATAGAAAACAAACCCCGACCCGGGGCTAGGAATTTCATTTGATAGAGATATTCAAGCATTTGGCGGGCAATAGCTTGCCACTTAGCTTCCTCCCACTTCAGACCAATTTTGTAGTACCAGTCCTTGCGGATTGAGAAGCATCCTTCTACTACTCGGACGCAAGTATCTAGCCAAGTTTCATTCTTCGTTTCTGGTCTTTCTATTGGAGAGTCTAAATCAATAGGCCGTGAATATGTTCTATAATAAACAATCTCCCCAAATCCACCAAAGCCAAAGGAAGGCTTAAAGCGAGCAGCTACTTCTGCAATGATGGATTGGGGCAAGTGAAATCGCTTCTCAACTATCATTCTTGTTCTCCTCTTTTCGGTTGTTCTACTTCCTCTTTCAAATTAATAACAGTTCCATTTCTATCTATCTGGTACCGCTTATGAATTCCGGGAATTGCATTCCTAGCTTGAAGAGATAAAGGATGAAAGCCCCGCGCCCTAGCAGGAAAAACCCTATGCTTATTTGATCGGTTAGGGTTTTTTACTCCCCAACCCTTTTTCTTCATTTTGTTCGGTCTGCACTTTTTAGCTTTTGAGGCTTTACAAGTTGCCATTCCTAGCCCTTTCAAGATATGTTCCAAGTCTAGTTTTAGCTATTAGTCTTACAATAACTGATAGCTTATTCACACTCTCAATAGTTTCTGCAGTCTCTTCTTCCTCTCCCTTAACTGAAGCTCGCCTCTCCCAATCCCTATAACCTAATTCCTTAGCCCGCTTCTTTCCAAGAGCCCGAACCTTTGCAGGAATATAAGGCTTACCTTGCTCAATCCTTTGCCGAATGTAGTAACGCTTTGAGCGCTTAGCCTTCCCACTAAGTTCCTCATTCTCAATTTGTTTTAACAAACCCTGCTCTCTGAAAATTTGATCGAGATGTTTAGGAATAAAGGGAGCAAGGGGAGTTGGGACAGTTAAAGCCTCTTCTTGTTCCTCTGCAACTCCTTCTGTTGCCTCTCTTATAATTCTCTGCTTGATACTTTCCTCATTCATTCTTCTAACTCCACCAAAGTTTGGAGAAATATAAAACTAGATTGGCTCATTTAAGTTCCCTGTTCAATGGGTGAATGATTAGTTGGATTCGTTCTGTTCTTTTTCATGAAAAGATATCTTCCCTTGGTCTGACAGATTTGGAGAATTCAAATTTATTACTCCAACAAAAGCAAAATCTTCTCGGAAAAGAAATGTTCTTTGCAGGAAATGTTCGAAATAATGCTTTTTTAAATATTCCTGAATTTATCATAGACGATGTAAAAGAGCTGAACCTCGATGAGGTAATACAGAGTTTAGAGAAGTAAAATGATGATAAGAATGTCTGAAGAAACTTACAGAAGTATCCGAAAAATGCTTAACATTATTGCTTTAGCAATAGATAAATGGCTGAAAGTAAAAACTTCTAAAGCCCTATGGGATTAACTATGATTAAATTCCACAGAATAGA
>LAZR01001685.1_pt1 | contig 13734 bp, 40 predicted proteins | sample 329461 | NCBI WGS metagenome assembly LAZR01 (sample SAMN03002196, study PRJNA259156) | marine sediment metagenome | biome: sea floor; feature: Hydrothermal impacted sediments; material: marine sediment; isolation source: Loki non-amplified sample from Loki's castle hydrothermal vent sediment ...
ATCAAGAGAAGGGTTTCTTGGGAAAATGAGGGAATACACGCAAAGAAACATTGCGAGAAGAGAGGAAAATTTAAGAAGGACTGCTGAGATAAAAGCGTCTCTGCCTACAGGAAATCAACAAGTTCCAGTGGCTGGTCAAAAACCCTTCTCCACATCACTAAACCAAAGAAGATGGTCTTAAAAGCATATACATTCGCAAGTGAAAGAGGAAAGAGTTTCAAATCCAAAAAGAAAAAAGGGAAGGAGAAGAAACGTGGCAAAAGAAGGTCCTAAGAGAAAAAGTTTTCTCAAAAGGATAATGAAAAGAAAACCGCCTGGAGTTAAGTTAAAAGGTTTTGGGAAAAATTTTAACGTTAGGGAGGCAAAATAAAATGGTATTAAAATCAACCAGATTAATTCAACTGAAAAAAAGTAAGAGAAGAAAAATGCCTAGAAGAAGAACTGCCACAGGAGATTTAATTATCGGAGGAGTTGGTGCTTTGATTGGAGTTGCTTTATTATCAGAAGTTGCCGGATTAATAAATTAAGATGGTAACAAAAAAAAAGAAGTTAACCAAGAAAGGGAAAAAATCAACACTTCTTGGATTTTTTAAACCAGGGGCGAATGCAAAAGGTTCTGCTATTGTCCTAAAGAAAAGAAGAGAGAGAACTGCAATGAGAATATTAGAAAGTCGTGGAGCTTCTGTGAGTACAAAAGCAAGAGCAAGAAGGGTGTTAGCATAATGGTACTAAAAAAAGTAGAAACAGTATTCAAAGTTCGTGGGAAAAAACCCACAAGATTCAGATTCAAAGGTAATATTCGTTTGGGTTTCCGAAACAACCAGGTTGTTGAAGTAACGGAATTCAAAGAAACTTCGAGGAGGAAAAAAAAGTAAAATGGTAAATGGTCCCGTAAGACGTAAAGTTAGAAGAGCAGTCAGAAGAGTTGTTAGAAAGAAAGTTCGAAAAGCTGTGAGGAAAGCAGTTAGAAAGAGAAGAAGAAAGTAATTCGGTTCAACGAATAACTTTTATTATGTAGAAAAACTTATATAGTTTATCCTCTTTGAAAATCGATGAAAAAAGTGGTTTTAAATAAATTCTTTATTGTCTTTGCTAGTATCTTAATTCTTTCTGGAGGAGTCCTTGCATTCTTTATTTTTGATTATAATAAAACAGTAAATTATCAAGTTGTTGGAGCCAAAGGTAATTTAACAATTACGCTAGATTTAACAGATCAGGTTTTCAATGTTAGTGATGGAATAACATCCACGCAAAATCTTACAATACTTAATCAAAATGGAGCTACTGATTTTCTTTATACATTAACAGAAAATGTTACAGGTGTTGAACCAGGTTGTAATGCCACAGGAGATATTTCATTTGAATTAGAAAAAGGATCTCAAATACCTAGTGGATCAAACTTTACAATGAATCCAGCATTCAATACTTTTAATTTTACAATAGATGCAGTTAATAATAGAGTATGTCCTCAGAACATAACTGTGACTTTGGATTTTACTGAGATTTAAATTTTTTAGTAGTGACTATGTTTTAAGTAGTAATTTATTTTTAATTGGTTATGGATGTGAGTAATTATCTAGAAAAATATGTGAAGGTAGATTTACAAAACGGTTTCTATTATGAAGGTTTAGTTATTGGCATTGATTCTGATTCTATTACACTTAGAGACAAGACTGGAAAAATTGTTACTATTCAAGTTAAATTTCTTACGTTTATTAGGGAGGTTGACAAATGATTCATTTAAAGAAATGTAAGAAGTGTAAGAAAGTTTATGATTTTGAGAAGTGTCCGTTTTGTAGGGAGAGTGAATTAAAAAAGAGGGGAGGAAGATGAGCGAAAAATTAGCCAAGGAACTATCTGAAGAATTTGATAAAGATCCTGAAATAGAAAAGTTATTTATGTCAGATAAAGAATTTAAGAAACTAGAAGATTCTTCTTCTAGTTTAAGTGAAGAGAAAGAAGAAGTTGGAGGAAAATTAAAAGAAGCTTATCTTAATATTGTTGATATTCTAAAAGAATATTTAGATATGAAAGAAGAGTATTATAATATTGTAGCTTTATGGATTATTGGAACTTATTTTCATGATAAATTTCCTAGTTATCCGTATTTATTCTTTAATGCTATGAAAGGTTCAGGAAAATCAAGAACCATTAATCTGATAACTTGTTTGGCTAAAGATGGAAGTGTACAAAATTCCATGACTGAGGCAGTTCTTTTTAGAACAAACGGAACTTTAGCTATTGATGAGTTTGAAGGTGTTTCCAGGAAAGGTAATGAGAATTTAAGAGAATTATTAAATTCTGCATATAAAAAAGGATCTAAAGTAATGAGGATGAGACAACAGAAAACAGATAAAGGTATTGAACACGTTCCACAATCATTTGAGGTCTATCGGCCAATCGTTTTAGCTAATATTTGGGGTATGGAAAACGTGCTTGGAGACAGGTGTATAACTTTAATTTTAGAGAAGTCAAATAAACGACAAATTACGAACCTTATGGAGATCTTTAGGGAAGAAAAAATAGTTCAGGAAACTAATAAGCTTTTAGAAGATTTAGTGACGTTTATGACGATGACGTTTTCTGTCGGGACGTATAAGAAATGGAATTCTTTCATAAAGTTAAGAACACTTAACAACACTAACTACATAAACAACACATACAACACTAACTACACTAACACCACCTTTCCCTTTGAGACTATCGATTCTATGCAATTAAATGGCCGAGAATTAGAATTATCTTTCCCACTATTATTAATTTCACATCAGATTTCTGGGAAAGTTCTAAAAGAAACGTCACTAACTTTAAAATCTCTTTTTGAGACGAAAAAAGAGGAAGAATTAGTGGAAAATATGGACGTTTCTTTATATGATTTTGTCTCTCAAAATACGAAAGAAGATTGGGTATATATCTCGGATGTTGTTAAAGATTTTAGAGATTTTTTAGGATCAAGTGATGAATGGATTAACCCAAGATGGATGGGAAGAGCTTTGAAAAGATTAGTTCTTGTAAAAGAGAAAAAGAAACTAAGTAGGGGAGCTTATGTTATATTAAATATAAAGAAGGCCCAAGAAAAGATAAAAATGTTCAAATGAAACCAATATACCTAAACAAACAGAAAACACATCAATGTCCTGATTGTGAATTATGGTTTAGATTAAAGATGACCTTGAATACACATAAGTGTGTGAAGAAGCATTATAATCTAAATAAGTCACGTAATTAAAATGGAAACCAAAAAATGCCTAAACTGTAGGAAAGAAGATCAGAGAAGATATAGCCATTTCTGTTCTTTTGAATGCAAACAGGCTTACATGCAAATAAAGGAGGATAGTGGAAATTTAAAGGGGAAAACCACTTAAATTTAAACATCACAGAATCAACATGAAATCAAATCAAATCATAGGTACTTCGGGACGAAACGGATTTTTTTCCAGGCAAGGTTTTAAGCACCTCTTTTTACCTACTTGGAGTAAAGCCCATCACCTCTTTTTCAACCTAGTTCCGGGGTACCGTTTTCACGTAAGAGGTAAATGACGAAATGAGTAAAAGAAGTAAAAGACCAAAATGGATTAAGGGAGAAGGACCTCCGCCTATTGGGAAAGGTTCTGATAGACCAATGACGTTTCATAATGGAAGATCAAAAAGACCCGATACTGGAAAGAAGTTAAATAAATCACATCATACGCCAAATCTAAAATGAATATTCGCATTAGGATAAAATCAAGAAGTAAATCAGGGAGGTAAAATAAATGGAAAAAACAATACAAATAAAAATTTCACTTGACGATAAGGCAAATTTTGAAACTGTTGAAGGAAAACAAGATATAACAGATGATGTTTTTGAAGCAGTTGTTGAAGCTATGGAGAGTGCTATAAAAGAAACCTTAGATTTTAGTAATGAAGATTTTGCTAATTTAATATATCAAAACTATTCCCAAAAATTCCCAGAGAATTTTGAAGGGTTTGATAAGGTTGGTTTCAAAATAGAAGTAGAATAATTTAATTATATACTTTATAATCTTTACAATTAAACAATTAAATTTGCCCCAATGTTTGTGGGGCTTTTTCGCATTAGAAACATTATAGGAATAGTCCGATACATTTATATAGTCCGATTTCCTAATATAATCACAATGGAAACAATAAATCAAATACAAAAGATGCACAGAGAAACTGGTGTCCCTGAATTAAAACATACCTCAAGATTGACGGGAAACGAAACACAATCAGAATTAAACCACATCCTTGAAAAATGCCAGTGTATCCAAATAGCGGTTTTATTCAATGGATTTAATAAAAAATGAACTCTAAAAGAAATCCTATATGCCATGATAATCCAGGTGGGTGTTGGACTTGCGAATGTGGAAAACATCACAACCATAAAGAAGGGGCAGATTATTGTTGTTTAAATAAAGTCTCAGATAAATGTGATTGTAGACACTGTAAAAAATGAAAAAACAAACAAAAATAACACAAGATAAAACTCAAACAAGATCAACGATTCCAAAAGAATTTGTGGACAAACATAAAGTAACAAAAAAAGATTCAATGGAGTGGGAATCTAAAGAAGGAAAACTAAAAGGAGAATTAAAGAAAAATGAATAACGAAAAATTAATTATGAAAGCATTGAATTATTTACTATGGGTTCACCAACCTCGTTCAGATAGATCGGAAGAAGATAGAGATAAATTAATGGTTGATTTGCAATTAGCCATAAATCCTATAGAGAAAATCCCTTATTCAAAAAGTATTGAAGAAAAGGAGAGAGGTTCTTAGTAAGATGAAGAAAATGGTTGGATGTTGCCCTTATTGTAAAAAAGCGATTGGCTTAGAAGTTGAAGTAAGCGGAGTTAATATTAAAGAGAAAAAGGTTAATCAAAAAACTTACGAGTTCGTGAAATCAAGCATAAACGAAAAGGAGGTTAAAATATAATGGAAACGAAAGAATCACTTTGTGAGATGGAACATATTCCTATGAGTAAATGGGGAAAAGACCATTGGTCAACCTTAGCTTATTTAGAAACTCTTGCTGTTGATAACAGTGGATTTGCAAAACCAAACAATCCAAGAATGAGAACCAATGAAATAAGACATCCTCATCTTGTTGGAAATATTGGATATATTTCAAGTGCTTTGGGGGGAAGTAAATATCCTACAAGACTTAAAGACGGAGAAGTTAAGGGACACGATGATTGGGATTGTGTTGATGATGCTATTGAAGAAACTTTGGTTGAAGATATTGGAACTGGATTAAATAGATTATACAAATTTACAAAACTTGGGAAAAAGGCGATGGCTAAACTAAGACAATTTAAAATGGATGGCGGAAACTTTGGAGATTTTGAATTTGTGAAATCAAGCGGAGGCGAAGAATAATGGTAGAAATAGGAATAATGATAGAAATAGGAAGAATCGCCGTACTTTTACTAACTGGATTTATACTTGGATGGATAATTGGAACTGCCAAGACAATTAAATCGGAGGAAGAAAAGCTAAAATGAGTATTAACTACGAAGAAGAACAAAAAAAGCTAGAAGCTTTTGAACCTGGCGATGCGTCTTTTTATTGGAGACCTGAACCCGGACAACATAAAGTAAAAGCTTTAAGTGAACTCGAGGAAGCTGAACCTTACAAAGACAAACCCCAACGACAACTGAAGATTTCAGTTAATGGCGAAGAAAAGACTTGGACGTTTGCGGTAGGTGTTTCACCAGCTTCAACTTTTGGCCAACTTGTGAAACTAGCTACGACTAGGAATAACGTTTTGACTAATGAAGAGTTTACAGTAGTTGTTGTTAGTGATGGAAAGAAAAACAGCTATACGATAGTAGGTTAAATTTAGTGGGGGCGAAAGCCCCCCTTTTTATTTTAAAATGAAAGAAAAATACAAAAAAGAATACGATGAATACATGAACGAACAAATGAGAATTTTACGGGGACACACGGACAGAATCATGCTAAGAATTCTTAATAAATATATGGAGTTGAGTTTGAAATGAAAGAAGTGGAACAAGAATGGTTAGAAGTTTTACAAATATTGATTAAATATAAATTTGCAAATGTAGGAACAGCTGAAAGTATATCTGATGAGATATATAAAATATTTATGGATTCTCCAAATTGGGGTTATGACAAATGACCGCAAAATGCAAAACCTGCGGAGAAGTTAAATCTAAACATCCAATTTTTAGTAAGGATTGGAGAGAACAAATTTGCAAGAAATTCATCTCTGAAGATGTTAAAAGATGTAAAGAACATAAAAGTCTTTTGCCTTGTGTTTGGTGTAGAATTGATAAAGAGAAAAAAGAAATGACCGCAAAATGCAAAACTTGCGGACATGATGAGATATTACATGGTTTCACAAAAGGAAATTGTTATTATTGTTCATGTGAAAAATTTATCAACGCAGATGACGTCCGAGAATTCATTAAGAAGTTGAAGGAAGAAATATTTGAATTAGAAAAAAGTAATTATCCTTTTAATGAATTAACAATACGTTCATTTATTGACAAACTCTCCGGGGAGGAATTAACTCAATGACAGAATTAGTTTTAAATAAATTTTATGAAATTGAAGGACAACAAGCTCTTTATATAGCAAGAATACCAAACCTCCAAGATCAATATGCAACTCGTGCTTTGTTCTTATCTGTAACGGAAGGATCAGAGGAAGAATCAAGAATGGCAATGACAAGGTCTGTAGAATTTAGAAATTTTGATCTTGAAGGAAATGAGATTAAAGTAAAGAGAATGGTGGGAATTGGGAGAGAATGTTATCGAGAAGGATCTTGTGATCCTCAAACAATACATACTTTTACAAGATTACAAAAACAATTTTGTCTTGCCTTGGATGAGAAAGTGAGGAGTGGGGAATGACATTAGGTTTAGAAAAGATTGTGAAGTTTTCATTCCCCATTATAATTGGGGCTTATGTTGTTTATAGGATTTATGAAAATCAAACAAAGAAACAATATATAGATTTGGAAAGGTTAAGGGAGGCTGGGTTGTGACAACAGAAACAAAAATAGCAAAAGAGAATCTTGTAAGAATTAATAATAAAGAATTACCAGAAATGAATCAAGCAAATATATCTGGAATGATTATTGAACACAAACAATCGTGCGAGAGGTATTTAGAGTTTTTAAAAAAAGAGATGGAAAGATGGGAGACAATCATTGAACTTTCAGAAGCTTATATTTCAACAGGAGAATTGGAAGAACAAATCACAGATATGAAACAAGCAATTAAACTTTATGAGAATGCTGGGATATGACCTTCGTCTTCCATATAAAATACGAAAGGTTTATAAATAACGAAAGGTAAATAATAATAGAAAACTTCGTAAAATGACAAAAGAATTAACAAGAAAAGAAAAAGATTATATCATAAGTGATTTAGTTTCTGGGACGGATAGCTGTAACACTTCAGATAAGGATTTTACAATAGATAATTTTGAAGAATTTAAGTTTGAAGATTTTGATTTGAATTTAAAAGAGGAGTTTGAATTAATTAAATCTATTCTTAGGAAACTAAAATGAAAATAGAATTTGAGTTAAAAGATAAGGAAAGAATCTTGATAATTGGAATTGATGAAAAAGGAAATAGAAAACAGATAGGACATATCTTTACTCCTTCAAGTAGTGCAGAGAGTAATCTTAATGCAATACAAATTTGTGGATTTGATGAAGCGTTTGATTTATGGGGCTGTGGAGTTTTTGGAGATAAAAAAACCAAACAAATGAAGAAAGACATACAACTTTGTTGGTTCAATGCTTATGACATGATGGGAAGCGACGAAATAAGGAAGGTTGTTATTGGAGAGAAAGTGCATCATATAACTGAAGAGAGAATGAAATTACTTGGATTGAAAAAACCAGTCTGGACAGAAACGATAACAGAGCCAAGATTTTCTGCCGTTATAGATGGAAAGGTTTGTGGAAAGTGTTTCAATTATCCTTGTAATTGTGAGGTCTTAATTAATCATGAAAACCCATTTGCTGTTAAAAGAGAACAAGATCTCTATTTAGAAAAAAAATTAAAATGACAGCAGAAAATTCATATAAAGCAACATTAGAAATTTTGAAGGTCTTAGATAAGCATGAAGTTTCTATGAAAGATGCAAAAATAATCTTTAGTATGATTTTAGATCAAGGTTATAAAATGTTATTAGAAAATAAAAAATGAAGGAAGGAGATATGGTTGTAGGTAGAGTGAGAATGAATCCCATAACAAATAAATTAACTCCTTGTGTAGAATTACTTTTATTTGACGGATTGTCTGACGGTGAGCTTGTCTTATTAGAAGTTAAAAATTCTCGGTGGATTAAAGAAATAGCAGAAGCAAAATGAAAACTCTCCCAGTAGCAATTAATGAAGAAGAATTTACAGAGCTAATCAAATATACAAAGAAAGATCACCACAAGTTAGCTTTCTTACTTGGGTTTGGTTCTGGCCTAAGAGTTTCCGAAGTTGTTAATCTCCATCCAAGAGAAGTTATATTAAAAGAGAAAAAGATATTCGTTAGACAGGGTAAAGGCCGTAAGGATCGAGTTGTCCCGGTTCCGAAAGGATTCAAGACAAAACATCTTTCTTTATTGCCAATGAAGTGTGGTGTGAGAGCCTTACAATATGCTTTCAGACAATCTGCTAAGCTTTCTGGATTATTAGATAAGAAACCTACCTCTCACTTTCACTCTCTCAGACATGGCTTCGCTTCCCATGCAATCCAGAGGGGGATACCAATACATGATTTAAGAACCCTGATGGGACATACAAATATTTCTACGACAAATGTTTATCTTGAAATGAATCCAACTCAAGCATTAAAAAATTATGAGGAATTGTTCTGAAATGAGATGTTATTATAATGAAATAGGAAATTTAATTTGTGGAAATATTAATATGTGGCATACTTTCGTGGCTTTTACTATAGGTATGATTTTTATGGGGTTGATTTTATTATATAAAAACGAGGAGTTGTTTTGATGGATGAATTTACTCTCGATTGGATAATAAAAATGAATTTTTGGAATTCACATGAAGGAAAGGAAGTGTTGTTGTGTATGCTTTCACAAGGATATGAAGGTGAAGTATTTGCCATTTCCCTATTTCTTTATTCTTCTGCATTTGCAGCTCATGATATCATAAAAGGATTGAGGGAGTTGTTTTGAAATGAAAGCGATATTCTTATGGTTAATGTTTGTAGTCATAACTTTGGTAAATTTATCTTATATTTTAATTTTTGTAAATGACCCAATGGTTTGGATAGTTTATTTTCAATTAGTTTTCTATGCGTTTTTTTATTATGTTGTATTAGGAAAATTAGATTCTTGGGAAATAAATAAGGAGGAGTTGTTCTGATGGATTTACAAGATATAATTGTAACAATCATTGGAAGTTTAGTAATTGTTCTTTTAACGATAACAATTGGTTTTTTGATAGCAGGAGTTGTTTTGAAATGAAAGAAAAAAATTTAGAAACATTATCTCAAATAATCAATACAATTTTAAATATATCATTTTTTGGAATGGTTGCATCAATAATTATTGCTCTCACTTTTTGGGTACAATTCTGGTGGCCAGAGATGCCCTTTATTTTTAAGATATTTTGGATTTTAGGAACTCTGAATTTTTTTGTCTTGTTTCTTGAAAAAGATTGGAGTATTTTTAAAGGAGTTGTTTTGAAATGAGTTTTAAATTACTTTTCCTAGTTGTTGGTTATGTAATCTCAATGTTTATTGCTGCATCTTTTGATTCAATTTTAGTTTTTTTATTATTAACAGGAAATTATATATTATTACTTTCAATTAATTATGTTTTTGAGGAGTTGTTTTGAAATGAATAAGATAATAAATAGAGCTTTTAAAGAATTTAAAAAAATAGATACAAAACAAATGCTCTATGAAACGGCAGAAATTTTCTTTGGAGATGCAAAACAATCTTGGGAAAGACTTATGTCAGTTTTTAGTGCTTTGTTTTGGACATGGTTGGAATTTAGTTTCCTTAGATTTTTTGTGATTTATATTTTCGGGATAGCGAGTTATGTTGCTTCAGGGGATATTGCTTATTCTTGGCAAACAATAATAGATAATAGGGAATTTGTTGATTTATTCATTAAAATGTTTTTTGTCTTAATATTTATGTTTAGAATAAGAATACATTATGGAAAGAAGATAGAAAACTATCCGAAAAGCGAAACTACTCAAAACAAACTTAAAGGGAGGAAAAAGAAAACTATCGTATAAGATAGAATAAACGAAATGAATGATAGGTAAAACAATAACTTTCATTAGTGGAGCAATAACAGGTTTTGTATTTGGATTAATATTTGGTTCAGAGATAGGAAGATGGTTTGTAGATCAAGTAATAAATTTTATACAATCAAAAATTTAAAATGAATAAACTACAAGAACTTAAAGAAGCAATGCAAACCCCACCACCCGAAAGGTTGGCCAAGATAGAATATCAAAGCCACTTCATGACAATGCTTGGAGTTAGCGTCGTGTGTGTTGTTTTAATTATGAAAGGTTTGTGGTATATTATCTTTGCATTTATATTTAGTCTTGGAGTTTCCTATAGTCAGGGAATGACAGCTTATGCAAAATACAAAAACATTATGTTTTTGGTTAAACCAGAACATCCCTCGAACTATGATAAAGATATTTCACCCACGAGAAGAAGAAGTAAAATAATTAACTATGTATTTAAAGAGAATGCAAAGTGGGCCTCAATTGTAACTTCTGTGATTGTTTCAGTTATGATTATTGGTCCTCCAACCCTTGTTCAAAGTTTAGCTTACTTTATTTTAATCCCCACTATTTTTACTTTGATGTATTTCTTTATTTTTTATTGGATGGCCTATCCTATATATAAGAGGGAGGTGAAGATAAAATGAAAAGTAAAAATAGTGAAAAAAACCAAAATCTTCTTTTTGGATTATTTAAAATAAGCGAATTTTTTTGGATTCTTATGATAATTGGGATCATATTGGAGTCTTCTTTAATTAATAGTTATGGAAAGGATAATACAATGTTGTGGTTAATTTTAAGTCTTATTGGATGGGAGGTTTCTAAATTAACAAATGATTAAAAAAATACAAACAATATTATTGGTACTTGCATCGATAGCTTCGGTTAATATGATTCTTTTTACAGGACCAACTTTAGAAGCTAGGATTGCATTTTGGATAACTGCAATTCCAGCATTACTTATATCAATATACTTATGGATTTTAAAAAAGCGTTCACACCAAAAGACACAGAAGAATTAAAACCAAACTTCTTTGTTAAGAAAACCCACGACGGTTATAAACAAGTTAAGCCATTAGTTTGGAATGGCCAATGGAGATTGCGTGGTCAGATAGGATGGAGAAATGTTTTAACAATTGTTTTAATTCTTGCTTTGTTTTTTTCAGGATCTAAGTATGTAAATTTTTATGAAGACTTTCATCAAGACCCAGAAAGTTTCTGTAAAGATTATTCAATTTATTCTCTTCCTAATATAGGAGAGGTGGTTTATGAAGATACCAGTTCCATACAAGTTGATATTGTCGAAGGTCAATGGCCATTGTCCTGAAGAATTAATAGAGGTTAAAAAATTCAGGAGGTTGATAGTAAGAACTCTACGATGCAACAGAGGGTTTGTAAATCAAATGTTAATTGAGATGAAAGAGTTAGGAATTATTAAATATGAAAACTACCGACTGATTAAGATTTTAAAAGAAGTCGATTAAGAAATTCTGTGTGAATCTTTTTTCTTTTGTATTAAATAACCATATGTTTCTAAGAGATCCATAATCACTTCTTGATATAAATCATACACGTAAGCTTTGGCCTCTGACCTATTAATATACTTCCTGAATTTCTTTTCCAATCTTTTTAGATTTTTTCTTTCATCTTCGTTAAGACTCTGAATAAATCTAAACTTAACAGCCTTCAACGTCCAGAAGGCCTTAGTAATATTACCGGCCAGGTATAATCTAGTGGCCGTTCCAAGTAGCTGTTGAATCTCTCCTAATATAGCAGCGGCTAGGTTCCAGTCTACTTGTTGGCTTGATAGTTTTTCTTCCATTTGTTTATAAATATTATCTTAATCTAAGTATTACGTTATATTCCGTTTCCAATTTACACTTTTAATTCGGGTTTTTCGGAGTCTCGTCGTTGATTTTGTGGCTTATTGAGTATATAACTAATGGTTGAAGGGTCTACTTCGGCATATTCTGCAATCTTTTTTTGCTTATATCCTTCAATCCTCACTAATTTGACTACTAAAGCCTCATAAGATCTCTGACGCTTGGTTGTTGGCTCCTGAACAAGAAATTTATTTATAGCTACCTGCTTTTCTTCCTCATATTGTACCTCATCTACTACAAAATCCTTAACAAACTTGCATCTATAGTTGGGTTTGGGTTCATAATAGCTATAAAACTTCTTACCCTTCAAATATAAATCCTTTATTCTGTCCCATTGATCCCCACTGGATTTAAAATACACGGCAAACCTACCTCTATCAACTAGTCCTAGGCCATATACGTGCATTAAAGCATCTGCCCTCGATAAAACAAGGTTTTTATCTAGGTCAAATATAGAATTTACACAGAAAGCAACATAAATTTTCTTACTTCTTATCATTGACATAGCTTGAATGATCATTCTGTTAACTGTAGACATTACAGAACGTGAAGAAATGATCATTGCTTCATCAAAAGAATGAAAACTTCCAGGTAGTGCGGTTGCTAAACCTTTTAAAAAAGTTTCGGGGTCGTAATAAATATTTTTTAGATCAAAATTGGGATCTAAGTAAGCTCCAGTTTGATTAGAAAGAGTTGTTTTGCCTTTTCCAGATTTACCATCGAAGATCATGACAATAGAAGTGTTATGTTTCTCAACGGCATTCTTAAAATCGTCAAGAAGTTGTTTATAATATCCATCAATGTATCTTTTTTTCTTTTCTTTTATCATAACACACTCCTCATTCCCATAAACTTAAAAAGCTATTTAAAGTTTACCCTTGTTTGAAAATCAGAACAAAGTCCGAAAAGTTAAAACTGTCCGAGAACTGTCCGAATAGTACAGTATGATAATTATTAAAAACTCTTTTTCCAAACTTTGTTTATGGGGCTGGACACTTTAGCAATAATTACTTCCTTTGCAGTCCTTGTTGCATTGTTCGGGCAGAAATTTTGGGAATGGTGGAGTGAACCACAAATAACCTTTAGCTTGAAAAATGAAGAGCCACACATAGTAACTGATTATGGTGGCTACAATTGGACTAAATATTTTCGCTTAAAAGTAATAAATGGAGGCAGAACAACAGCTAAAAATTGTCAGATAAAAATTCTCTCAGTAGTTCCTATAAGTAGACAATTAAATCTTCCATTGATAGAACCAGACAAATTAAAATGGTCAAGTGCTCCTTTAGATTCAAGATACTCTATTCACAGAGAAAAATTGGATATTTCTCCTTATGGTGGTTGGGAATTTTGCGATTTATTTAGGCTTGAAAGTACAAACCTTGTCGATATTAAATTTCAGTCCTTAGGGATGAATAGGGAGGTGTCTATTAGAGAAGAATATATTATAACAATAGAAATTTCTGGAGATAATTTTAAGCCCAGAATAGCACATATCAGAACAATAAACCCTCAAAATGGCTTTTGGAATATTCATCTTGCTTGGGCTATGAATACCTCCCAATTATCGTCAGATTATACACAAGAGCCTTCAGAAGTC
>LAZR01001686.1_pt1 | contig 13728 bp, 12 predicted proteins | sample 329461 | NCBI WGS metagenome assembly LAZR01 (sample SAMN03002196, study PRJNA259156) | marine sediment metagenome | biome: sea floor; feature: Hydrothermal impacted sediments; material: marine sediment; isolation source: Loki non-amplified sample from Loki's castle hydrothermal vent sediment ...
ATTTATTAATTGATCATTTGGAAAAGACTGCTACCGCTTTGACCACACAAGCGCGAACATTCACTATGCATGCGAACCGTAAAATAAGCAATAAACCTCTTACTGCTTGTATATAGATTACCAAAAATGATCTGTTATTATCGATCAAATACAAATAAGCATGTTTAGGTAAAAAATATCATAAAAATTTTCTTTTTTTTTTTCTTAGTATTCAAGTATTTATTTTTTTTTTCTTAGTATTCAAGTATTTATTTTTTTTTTCTTAGTATTCAAGTATTTATTTTTTTTTTCTATTATTTTCCGTGTTCGGAGAGCCAACATTATTTTAAATTTAACCAATCACCCCCAGTGATTTTTTCTCCCTTGTTAGCAATAGCTGCTTCAAGCAATCCTGATTTTGAAATAGCGTCCATTTTCTCCTTTTTCTCTCCCGCTTTCCGGCATTAAGGATCAATTTTTTGTTCATTTTCCGGGAATTATAAAGCAGCAGTCGTGCCAGCATGTCAAGATATCGCACGTTATCATGATTTGATTTCCATCGACGATTGATCCGATTTAAGTCGCTGAATCCCGTTTCGATCAACCATCGTCGCCGATAAAATAATGAAGTGCGGGACGCCCAAGAACTCGTCTTTCCTTTAGGTTTCTCAGTAGTCATGATGGCAAACACCCGCTTCCGGGCATCATCTAAAGATACTTTCCCTATTCGATAGTCTCGTTTCACGCCCTGAAGAGTGAAACTCCGTTTTGCTTTTATTATCAGGTAAACATGTTGAAAAAATCGATGTTTTGCTTCGGTGGCGCTTGAAAACGTGTATCTCCGCACCCGATTTCCTTCTCCCTTTATGTAAGCTTCAATCATCGCTCGAATCTTTTTATATTCTTTGGTTGGAATTAAGACATTACCATTCTTGGCCTTTATCTCATGTAAGAGCACCGCTCTATAAAACTCTCGATCCATTAATACATAGTTCAACTCAAGTCCGAGATGGAGCAGGTGATCAAGGAATTCGAGGATTATAGGTATTTTAGACTGCCCGTTAGCCACGTGCTCCAATCCTGCATAGAGATGGACATTCTTCGACAAAATCGAGAAACCGAGGTAGTGCCGCATTTTATTTGTTCCTTTTTGCCGATTGGTACCCTTTATCATTTTATCCTCACGCTGACCGTAATACGGATGTTCCGTGAAGTCAATGATCACGTTAACCTTTTTTGAGATGAGTTTAAGTCTCAAGGCTTCCATTATTTGGGAATCCAGGCAAATTCGTAGAATACTGCGCGCCCTATTCAATCTAATTTTGCGAAGATACTTGTTAACCTCGGTCTGATGCGGAATGATGCGCTTTCTCCTCCCGTCAGGCAAGCATTTGCGTCTTCCTTTTTTACTCCGTAATAGATACTCGTTGAGCATTTCACTGGTATCATGAATCGACCTACCTAAGATTTCAGAAAAGAAGAACACCTTTAAGAAGTCCAGATCCTCATACCTTGCGTTTTTAGCTCTTTTGAACCTCCACGCGCGAGAAACAATTGCATTACAAAACTTTTTAAAAAATGCGAGCAAGATTTTGAAATTGGGGTTTGTGAGATGGATTTAGATTCTGGAAAATATCACAAACTATTCAATAGATTTTTCCATTTAGTAAGGGTGGATCAAATTCAGTAAATAACATTCAAATATTATGTGAACGATGTAATAGAAGAAAACATAATAAAATTGGCTTTTAAAGGTGAATCCTTTTTCCACGGCCTTAAGATAACAACAATTCTCTAATAGTTATGCTTTCAGGAAGGATTGAAAAAAAAAGTCAAAAAAAGAATCTTTTTTGTTAGTTAATGCTTGATATTTATAAAGACCGATTATGAGTGAGTTTTGGATCGATATCAAGATATAAACCCACCTTTGAAAACTGACTTGAACTAGTTTTCCAATGATAACTTGTAGTGGAGACTGTCCCGCTCCATTCAGTAGAACCTTTAACAAGAAGTATAGACTGAGACGCTAAAATGTTTAATATCACTAAAAAGATCAAACTGGTTTTCTTCATAAGAATGCCTTTAATAATACTATAACTTCAAATTCTTAATTAGGATTTTGGTTATTACTATATAACCATTTATTAATTCAGTAAAATCTTCGCATAATCCTGATTCTTCGAACAATGTCAAGAATTCTATAACTAATAAACAAAAAGTAGGTATAGCAGTCAAATCTCAATGGCGATTTTAAAAATCAAAATTAAAATCGACAGAAGTTAAGGGGAATGAAAACCCATTTCCAGTTTAATCCGTAAAATATTTTAAAACGAAACGGCTAGTAGATGGTAATAAAGTCATAAATTTTTTGATTTTTTCCATTAAAATTTTGATAACAATGAAATTTGATTTTAAAATAAAAAAGGCATTTAGTAAATTGGTTTTTGAGTTATTACAATTCAAGCATAAATTTTACAACCCCGCCAGATTACAGACATTCGATTTGGACGATGATTCAATAAACGATAAGAAGAATTTGCCAATGGTATTAGAATACGCAAGAGAAACCCTAGATTACATGAAAAAAAAATATGGTACGCATAATGTATACCAGGGTTACCATTTTTTATCACACGCCAATGTAATGCAAGAACAATTCGACATTTTAGACCCAGTAGTAAAAAGGATTATTAGAGGAAAAGAGTTAAATCATTCAGAAGAGTTTGAATTCATTGAAATCATCGACGAGAAGAACATATCGGATAAGTCATATGAAGAAGTAGTTGCAGAAATAAACGGAACATATAACGATGAATATTTCACATCAATGTACATAATGGTGCGTAAATTATTGGAGAATTTATTGTATGATTGTTTAAAAAAATATTATAATGCGGATGTAGATAAATATTACAACACACCAAAAGGTCAGCATCAGGGTTTTGGCACATTAATAGGAAATTTCAACGATATGATTAGAGAAACTAGGTTCAAAACAGATGTTGGCGATATAGAACAGAGATTCATTGATTTATTAAAAGAATTTCAAGAAAAAGGAAATAAAGACGCCCATTCGTTATTCAATTTGCCACATCAAGATTTTATCGAAGAGCGCAAGGGCAAAATTAATAATTTAATCAAGAAGTTAGATTGGATTTTACAAAAATTATAAAATATGATTTGGATGGTTTAATAATGGATTTTATGATTAGAAAAGCAAAAGATAGATTAGTTTCGGAGATTAACGAATTTATTCAAAAATATGGAGAATTTAGCATAGAAACATATGATTTAAATGACAATAATATAAATGATTGGGATAAAATACCAAATGTAGTCCAAATAGGTATAGATATCATTAATTTTATTGATGCAACTATTATGGAAAATTATTCAGATTTCGGTTATCATTTTGCGGGACACGCAGATATTATGAGGGGAGAAGTAAAAATTTTAATACCAATTGCCAATAAAATAAGGGATAGCGAGGTAATGGACATTAATGAATTTTTAAACCAAATTCCAACGCCAAAAGTATTACCAGATGGGATAGATTATAGGAAATATGATGAGATTTTTGACCAGTTAAAATTACCTAGCATTATGTTTCATTACATATTTGTATGCGAAAATATTTTACGCAAATTTATCATACAAGTGCTAGATGATAACCGATATCCATCAGTAGATTCAATTGGTAATTTAAATTTATCCAGGAATATTAATAATCGAAAAATTCAGGAATCAAATCAAAAATATTTACCCATAAGGGGTGGTCACGATATTTATTATTTGGATTTGATAAAATTGAATAATATCATCAATCAAGTATGGGATCCATGTTTTATAGATAAATTTAAAGACCAACAATGGATTTTTTCAAGAATTGATTCATTATATACCATCAGAAATCGAGTAGCACATGGTTCGGCATATTTAACGAGCGATGAATTGAAATCGGTTGAGACATATTGTAGGGAAATCATCAAGCAAATAGACCAATACATTAGATAATATTTAATATAAGAAGTAAGAGAAAGTGGGAAACATCGTCGCATTTAGACATGTTCGGTATTTTTACCGCCGTGATAATACAAACCTGCTGAAAGCTTATAAAAGAAAAGTTTTCTCTAGTTTTATCTAGAAATCTTAGAAAACAACATTTTACTTAGAAACCTATGAAAAACTAAGAAAAAGGTTAGATTTCTATATTTCTTCCCATAATTCTTAGGATTGTTTGTAAAACTTAGAAACATGAGGAAAACTAGAGAAAATTAAGAATTAAATTTAGTTGACAAGTAGCTTTTATTAGTCATTATTAGATGTGAAGTTGGAAAGATAATAACAAATTGAGATATAGTACAAAGCATGGAAAACCATGTTATCTTTAATACTGTTGTAATGGCTATAATTTTATATTAGTATTCCATTTTCTTCGCTGTAAGAGATAATGTTGAGGCTAACTTGGCTATAGTGAAGCTCTATTCCATTTCCATTATGTTTCAGATAAATTTGTTTCAAGCTATTCTTTCTCAATTCTTCTCAACTTTATCTTTAATTTTAAGATTACGCATATACTCAAAAAAAGAATAATGAATATGAGAGGTAAAAAAACAGTAGAAAGAATCAATTCAATGTTAATAGTTGTGGGTATTATACCTGTTACAATGAGTAAAAAAACTAATGATATAATGATTATACCAATGGCTGTTATTATACCTATAAAAATAATTAATCCCTCCCTATAGCCTATTGAGCGACTCTTAATTTTTTCATCAATTCTCCTGGAAACCTTGATATATTTATCTGTTCTAAATAAGTGCCATAGTTCGACAATTAGTTCTCTAAAAACTAGAGTAATACTCAATTTCGACGACACCTTCCTATATAAGAGGAATTTTTCATTATACCGAGTCAATTTAGGAATGATAAAGTCAAAGAACTCGCGCAAATTTGGGTACTTTGGGAATTCTTTTAGATCAAAATCAAAAATCTTCTTTGTCAGTCTTTTTTTCTGATACAGAAAATTTAACATCTTAACTAGATTGTCATTTACTTTTTTTTTATTAAACGATATTTTGAAATACTTCACTACGCTATTTCGAGCACTCGGACTAACTGAATCGTTTACTTCAATATTAAAGTCTGAATTTACAAATAGTAAAAGAATGAAATTTAAGTACGACTTGTTAGTTATTCTGCTTTCATTTGATATTTTTTCAATATCAGCATTTTTTTTCTTTCTCATCGAAGCGGTAAACATTATCAAAAAATCTTCTAATACGGAACATCTAAGTTTTTTTATGAGGTTTATCCCTAAAGTGATATGTTCCTCCTTAGAATTCTCAACTAATTCCATCTCTTCACTAGTAAAGTCGTTACCCATAATCATCCTCCATAATTCTTAATTTTAGTTGAAACCTTTAAAGTCTTCATTTAATTCTCTCACCTTCAAATGAATTCTTTGTTTTTAAAGAAAAAAATCTTAAGAATTTGATTAAGGATTATTTTTATTTATATTCATTTTCCACATTTAAATAAAAAATCCCACTTAGTTTTCAGCATCATGATTTCACAGCGTCTTATATTTTACTTTAATTTTTGACAAAAAAAGAAATACAAGGAAAATACTCACAGTAGATACGAATATGTTATAGCCGGAAATTACCTTGCTATGAACAGTTTTTGGATTTATGATAAAGGTTACAATAGTCGAAACGTAATTGCCAGAAGAGTCATAAGCCCTTATTTCTACTGAATAGATACCTATGTTTAAGATTGTAGCATTAGTCAACATACCATCGCCATCTATAACAAAGTTTATTGTATCATTTACTTGGTAGAAATGGATACCAGACAAATCGGTAGCACCAAGATGTGCAACTAAGATGCTTCCAAACTCTCCCTCTAGCCAAATAGGGTAATAAATCCACGTAGGGTTTATTGTATCTTGAACAATGATCTTAATTACGGCTGAGCAATAATTGTCGAATGGATCAATAGCTCGAATTTCTAGATCATATTCTCCTAAGGTAATAAAACTGTTATTAGAAATCTCTCCGTTTGAATTAATAAAAAACTGGGCAGTGTTATTTATCCAGAAGTTGTTGATTCCGGAATAATCCGTTGCGTTTACTTGAAAGCTAAATGAATACCCAAACTCAACAACTTGATTCGTGAGGGCATTTTCCCATACAGGGGTGTCAGAGAACGTTCTGAAGGTCCATGTAGGCGACTTTGTAAAACTGATTCCATCAGTAATTACGACATACCAACTATGATTAGCTCCCTCATGTAGATCTGGCCATAATATTGAAGCTGTCTCACCATTTAGAATGTTATAGTCGATACCAATTAAAATATCGCTTGTTGCATCATAGAAAGAGGCATTCATGATATCATCGTCGAAATCAGATATATTCACACTCAATATCGGAATTAAATTGACATCATTAGTATTATTAAAAGGTAAAGATATGTTTGGTAAATCAGGGGCATAATTGGTCTTAAACTCCCAAGTGAGAGAGGTTGTTGAGTCTAATCCATCACTCACTATTACGTACCAACAATATTCCGTTCCAAGTTTAAGGGTATTCCAAGTAATTGAAGCAGTACTTCCGCTCGCAATTTCCGTATCTATTCCAATTAGGGAGTCATTAAACGCATTATAAAATGAGACATTTAAGGAATCCCCATCGTAGTCAGAGACGTTAATGCTTAAAACAGGATTAAGACCGATCTTAGTTGTTCCATTTAGAATTGAAGGATATTGACCTATTCTTGGGGCATAATTAGATGTGAATGACCATGAAGGAGAAGTTGTTGATATGATCCCGTCAGAAGCTACTACATACCAGTTATATGTCGTCCCTTCAGAAAGCCCACTCCAAAGAACAGAGGCCGTGCTCCCACTGAGTACACTATGATCGGTGTTGATTAAAATATCTCCTGAAGAATCATAAAACGAAACATCTAGGAAATTGCTATCAAAATCGGAAACATCGACAGTTAGAGTTGGATTTGTACTTATTCTTGTTGTAAAATTTCGAGGGATAGGATTGAAGGGAGTATTTGGGGGGAAATTAGTGGTAAACGTCCATGTTGGAGATACGTTGGTTGTCAAACCATCACTAATTACCGCGTACCATTGGTACTGTGTGCCTTCGGAAAGACCCGACCATAATACAGAAGCTATTGCACCGCTTGGAGTGCTTGAATCTGTCCCGATTAAACTATTGTCAAAAGCATTATAAAATGAGGTACTTATTTGGTCACCATCTGAGTCTGCGACACTTACACTAAGAATTGGGTTAAGATTTATTCCGATGAGATTATTTGAGGGAATGGGATTTGCAGGTATGTTTGGTCTGTAATTTGTTCTAAAAGACCATGTTGTTGAAATTGATGTTTTTACTCCATCGTTTGTAATCGCATACCAATTATATGTAGTGCCGTTATTCAGACTACTCCATGTTATCGAAGCTCTCCCACCACTAGGAACGTTGTAATCGATGCCAATAATATTGTTGTTTGATGCATCGTGGAAATATACGTCCATAGAATCACCATAGGTATCCCGTACATCTACGCTTAAAGTAGGATTTGTGCCTACTCTTGTAGCACCACTTGAGGGTGAGGGATTAAATGGCTTGTGAGGTGTCTCAAAAATGTTCAAGGCGCTGATTCTTCCCCATCCATAATAAATATCAAATCCAGGAGTACCAAGGTCAACAGCATTTTCAATAATTACCGATTCGATCTCACTTGAAGTAAAGCTTGGATATTCGCTTTTGATAAGAGCTGCGAGACCAGATACATGAGGGGTTGCCATTGAAGTCCCGTTCATTAGCCAATAACTATTTCCCATGCCTGTAGAAGCGATTGCCACCCCCGGAGCAGATACATCAATCCATGAACCATAATTTGAGAAGGATGCTTTCACATCATTTTGATCGGTTGCTGAAACGGCAATAACTCCCGGATATGCTGCTGGGTATAAAGGTGTGTTAACATTATCATTTCCCGCCGCAGCTATTACCATAACACCATTATTTATTGCATAGTCTACACCCTCTCTTTTTGTTGCTGAGTCTGAACCGCCCCCACTATAACTAATGATATCAGCACCTTGATTTACTGCATGTATCATTCCAGATCTGAAATCAGCATGGGAACCAGAACCTGTGGAATCCAGAATCTTTTCTGCAAATATTGCCACCCGACTCATTCCTGCAACACCCATCGCGTTACCAATTGTTGCTGCAATTGTTCCTGCTACGTGACTTCCATGGTTATTATCATCCATCGGATTTGAATCAGAATTTACCCAATCATATCCTATTGAAAGATAATTGGCACTAAGGTCAGGATGGGTGTAATCAATTCCTGTATCTAAGACTGCTACTCTTACGGTTGAAGATCCTAATTGATAGTTCCATGCGGTTTCCATGCCCATGAGTTGTAAATCATATTGGTAGGTTGCATAATATGTATCGTTTGGCACATATGCCAAGTCATCATAGAAATTAGGTTCGACATATTTAATACCTGGAATTTCAGATAATTTTTCTAAAAAATTATTTAATATAAGTGGAACATAAATAATGCTACTATTTAATGATGGAATCTCTTTGTAAATTTCAACACCATAATTAGATAAGGTATCAATTTGGTCAAGATTAAAATGTCTACTATTCCTTTTTATGATTAGTTCAATTTTATTATCTTCCCGTATCTTCACCACACTATTATCCTGATAAGAGAACGTGTTTTTCGAACTTGGTGCTGGATGCTGAGAAAAACTATCTCCCCAATTTATAAGGCTCCTTTTGAGCCCAACAGCCGAGTCAACATTTTTACTTAGATAATCATTTGTAGAGAATGAATAATAATTTACATCCTCAGAATCATCACTACTAAAATTCTTGGAAAACCCAGAAAAAATAGATAGTCCTGTTGTTAAAACAAGGAAAAATAAAAGGTAGTGCTTAAATTTGTCTGTCTTCATAGCAGAATTTTTGGTTAATAAAAATTATTATTATTAGATACTTTAAATCGTTGTCGTTAAATGAGAAAAAGTGTTAAGTATCTCATTTTCAGAAATATGTTTTACCGCTTTTAAGGTGGATTGATTTAGTTTATTAATTTCATTGACATTTACTTCCTCTGATTGTAATAAATGAATAATGCTTGCTGGTAGGTCTAAGACTTTACCAAACTCCTCGCATACCACTTTTTGCTTCTGCTGGGGAACATTCTTTGAATAATGGCCATTAAACACCATGTAAATATGAAAATAATGCCAAAATAATTTTGAAAATGCCTTCATCTTAAGATTTTTTTCCACTTTATTATTATCTGTGTATTTCAGCTTTGTACCACCTCTCTAAATTTGTTATAATAGGATCTTCTAATAAAAGTATTTAAACAAAAAATGGGATTTAGTAAATTCCCAAATTTTCTGATAGTTTCGAAAATTTTTCACCTGAGTTAATTATGAATATCTTAGAAAAACTTTTTTTTGTCATTTCATCCAATATTATCCTTCTAATCTAGCGTAATGTAATAATTCAGATCGTTATTCGAACATATAATAAAAGCACTCAGAACTCAGTAGAGCCAAAAATCAACCTTGAAAAAACTCAGATTAGATGTGAGTAGTGTATTAATTCAGACAAATATTTTAACCGGTGACTTTTATCCCATGATGAAATATCCATCGTAACTTCCTGCATGTGCAATGGGAATATGTAGCCAATAGTATCTATCTCTTCCCATTTTACCACAGAACGCTCCATAGAACTCACATTTTCTTTAAGATATTCTAACAGACTTACATAACCAAATAACTGATAGTATTCATTTTCAATATACCATAAAGGTCTTTTAACTGTTTTAATTTCATATAGAGTTGAATCTATGAATAGATCTGCATCAGCAGCTAAAGTAGATTCATGTCCCAATATAGGATTAGGGTAAATTGTTTCAGAACTAGTAAATTTAAATTTTAGCCACCCCTCAAGATGTGAGAAAAAAGGAATACATTCTTCCACTTCCTTTTTCGAGAAACGCGGCATGTCTAATTTATCATTCCTTACAATTCTATCTAAACAAGACATTTTGTAAATTTCGTAAATTGATTTCTTCCAGTGAGTTTGCGAATCATAAAAATTCACGATAGCCACTTCGGTTTCTTCAGAAAATGTTAACAATCTTTTTTTTGCTACATCAGGTAAGACAGTGGTAAGAAATGGATTATCATTTGACGTTATCGTTGCTATAAGAGTTTCCCATCCATCTTCGGCAATAATTCTAGTATTCATTACTTTAGTCGGAAATAAATTTAGCAATATCTTTCTAATTATATAATCAGAAAAAGTTCCGAATTCTCCCCAACCTTTAAGTGAATTAACCCAATTGGGATAAGGGTTTACTAGTGGATGGCTTAGTATAGAAAATTGGGGTTTGGGGAAAAGTTTCGAGAGTTTGGATTTGTCGGATATTTGTTTTAAGAGGCTTGTAAGTGAGACCAAAGTTGTAAAAACCTTTCTAATTTTTTACACATTTCTATCTAATTGATTTGCATGTTTCTGGAGTCTTGTAAGAATAATATTTTATTCTGTATTAACATAGTAGATGATTTATTTAAAATCTTGACTTGTTAACAAAATCTAATGATTTATTTACTCTAAAGAACTCACTTGATAAGAAGGGATTTGAGTTTATTGTGCAATTTTATAATCATATTACCAACCATCAATTTTCTTGCTAAATAGAAATTATTCGATTTAATAAAAAAGATTAATTTGTAAATGACTCATATGCACCACCCTCTGAAGAATAATACTTTCTAATTGAGCTTTACATTTCTGAAACTCTTCATCTTGTATAAGCTTTGATTTTTCTTCCATAGTTTGAAATTTGATAATCAAACATACTGAATTTTCAGGTATGTGTTTCACCTTTCCTGGCATCGTTCTTTTTCCTCCAAATATTTAATTAACTTAGAATTCCGTTGAAAACTTATAAAGGAAAAGTTTTCTCTAGCTTTCTCTAGAATTCTTAGGAAATAATTGTTTTCCTAGAAAACTATGAAAAACTAAGAAAAACCATGGATTTTGCTATTTTTTGCTAGAATACTTATAATCCTTACCAAACCTTAGAAACATAGGAAAAACTAGAGAAAGTTGACGATTTTAATATTTTTTTAAGAATATTTTGCACCTTTCTGAAGTGCAAGACTTTTCTTTAAATAAATTCGATTGTAAATCACAACGTCAGCGATGACAAACATTTAAAACCGAATTCTCATTTCAAGTGATAATTCAAAAATTCATTGGAGTTTTGCAAATGAAAAAAAATTTAACAAAAAAGATATTTTTAATTGGGTTTATTGCCTTAATAATTTTCTCTGCCTTCTTAACTCCAACCACAAAGGCTCAACCAGTAGCTTATAACGGCGCAAATACAGAACGATTCCCCTATCATTCAATTTATCCTTCGGAAATATATGAGATTAATAGTACATTAACCATACCATCTAGTGTCGTTATTGCACCAGAAGAGTATGGGAGATATGAGTTTGTACACGGGAATGAATCTACTTTTATTATCGATGGAACCCCCACAAGTCGGAGCGGATATGTCCTTTGGGGTGATTTTTTCTCTATAAACGCAACGACAAGTTCGGTTATTGCTCAATATCTCGATTTTTATTTTGCTTTTTGGAATGAAAGTGCTCCAATATTTGAGAGTCCATCAACAGTCCAAGCCACATTTATCCCTGTAGATACCAATGGAAATGTATCACCATCTATTTTTAATAAAGTTGCAGACTTTTACAACGGTTCAAATAGATGGGTGAATGGAGGGAGAAACTATAATAATCTTTCCCTTCATTTCTGGAACGCAACCGATATTTTTGTAACAGCAAATTACACAGATAATGGAATTCTAAAAATACAAAAAACTAACTATTCTGGTAATTATGTTGTAAGCACTTCACTGATGTCTGAACCCGCACGAATGGCACCACAATTCAGTTTTACGACCGAAGACGCAATCCTGAATATTTCATCATCAAACATAAAACTTGACGTTAATATAACTGATTCAGATAACAATAACGACGGAGTAATTGACGTTGATTACCTATACCGAGTAAAAATCGGTTCCACTTGGTCAAATTGGTCAGCAATTACCTCTCTCATCGATGTGGATCTCAATTCCCTCTCTTCAGGAGCACACCAAATCACTCTAGAAGTTAAGAATATGTATGGGGTAACGCAAGAACAAATTATGATTCGATATACAGCTCCACCTACTGAAAACATACCCAGTTACTCAACGTGGGTTATCGCGCTGATAGTACTTGTCGGTACGTCATTTTTAATATATCGGCGTAAGCAGAAGTTAAGGTAAAAGAACAAAAATTATAATTGATAATAATCCTCTTTTTTTTTTTTTTTTAAAATTCCTTAATTAATTCTTTTGTGTATTTTACAGGCTAAAACAGGAGAGAAAATTATTAAAGAATTCTTATAAATTAGAAGGTGAAGTCACGGATATTTACGTTCGGGAGGCCTTGTTTAACCAATGCAAATACTTACTTTTTAGTATTTCAGTAGATAACATCAAAAGTATGATGTTGTTGAATCGATAGATGAGATGGAACAGATATTTGATAACGGATTCAATGCTAGAGATCGAGAAGGGATTGATCCCTATACAAATAATGTTTACATTAGTTTATTTAATATTTTGACTATTGCGTTTTCTCCCTTTGGAGTGAGGATCTTACCCGTTTCATTCGATTGTAATTCTTTTGAATCCAAGATTGAAACAATTTCGGAGAAATCACCAACTCTTTGGCTCAATTGAATCTCTAATAAAAGTTGAATTATATAAAATTACCTAAGGTATGAAACAAAAAAATAGGCACATTAGGTTTTGTTAGTATGTTCTACAGTTTTTACTAGTTCAGATTATAAAAATAATTCCATGAAAATTTCATCCTCATATTGACCATCAATTAGAACTTGCTCAGTAAGGACTCCTTTCTTGATAAATCCCAAATTTTTATAGAAATTTAATGCTCCAGTATTTTGGGCCCGGACATAGATAACTATTTTCCTATAATCATTTGAACGAGCAAATTGAAATGTAAAATTTGACAATTGTCTTCCAATGGAGGTTCTACGCCACTTAGGGAGTACAAAAGTACCAATGGAACCAACATGATCAAAAGAATCTGTAAAGTCTACCCATAAATCTAGTGATTGGAATGCAACTATTTGGTTATTTAATTCTGCAATAAATATCCCCTCCCGATCTGAAAGAGATGAGATATATTCACGTTCTTGTTGAGGTGAAAAAGGTTTATTGATTGCAGAGTATTTCCTCTCAGCGCAAATTACATCCCAAATAGATGATATAGCTTCCGCATCAGCTATTGAAGCCTTTCTAATAAACATTTTCATATACTTTGTTTAATAAAATTAATTCAGATTATAGACTAAAAATCATTAATTATTAAACCTTATATTATTTGTCATCAAATTTAAATAGTTGAATGAAATCGAGGGTAAAAATGATTTCTGTTGAAAAAAAACTTGAAGATTATGTAAACAAAATAGTCGAAAAAGATAAAAACATCTTTAATGCAGTTCTAGCTATATCTTCGTAATGAACTCTTCAAAAATGGCCTAATATTTCTAATTTAAGCCATATTGAGTTATTCATATTCTAATA
>LAZR01001687.1_pt1 | contig 13727 bp, 25 predicted proteins | sample 329461 | NCBI WGS metagenome assembly LAZR01 (sample SAMN03002196, study PRJNA259156) | marine sediment metagenome | biome: sea floor; feature: Hydrothermal impacted sediments; material: marine sediment; isolation source: Loki non-amplified sample from Loki's castle hydrothermal vent sediment ...
CTATAACACTTCGGACAAGTCATGATTTCCCCCTAACTCAATAAATCCAGTGCACGTGCTAAATGCTCCAGATCCGCAGAGGTAGTTAATTTTGTCAATTTTGCAACGATCACTCCCATTATCCGATCTTTTACTTCCCGGTAACTGAACACGATTTCAACATCTTTACGGATATAAACCCCGTCCTTAGCTTCTATCATACCGCAGTCAGACCATTTATATCTTTTCATCAAACCCTCCTCTAAATAGGAACGATTCACCTGTTTCCCATTACGGGGCCGTTCTTGATCCCTTATATCGTGAGGTCAGAGAGAACGGAAGTATAATTGCATCCGGTTCATCTACTGAGCTAGAGTTTGAACAACCCCGCTAAGGGGCGGGACAGGACTGGAAAAGGTTACCCGCGATTACATTCATAGCTATTAAGATTGCTAACCCCCTCCTTCAAAGTACCTGTTGACCCTGTCGGGTTCACTAGTCTTTGCGTCAAAGAGGGCAGGAGATCCGACTTTTATAGTGCACCTTCACCGGACCACGGACCATTTACCAGGTGATCAAACCTGGCTTAGGGACCTGCAGTGTCCCGTATGTATTATTTCTTCAGAGCCTGTCTGGATTTTTCATGGCTCAGATCTTTTTTAACCCAACGCCTCATCAATTTTTCAAATCCACCTTTGTGTGTAAATACAATCTTATAAAAAGATCTTATATCGTATAAGATACGCTTACCCCAAAGATAAACCCACTGTCTAAAACTCCACATATAACCCCCGCTTACACGGCCCAGCTGCCGTTAGTCTTTATAGTGCCACGAAAGGTTACCTTGTTACTCGTTTCATAACTTCTATTCCCAGGACAATTCTGTTGATGGTTACCACTTGTATCCAAGTAACAATATTGACAGTTAAGAGGTGCAAGATAGATCTCCTCGCCTGAAGTTGTTTCTTGTGTTCCTGGCATAGCCTTCTCCGCTTAACTAACCTTTTACTTCATTTTCATATTGTTCGGGTAATGTCTTCCACGGTTTTCCCTTTGCTGTCGGTGCCATTGTTAACACTGGAAACCCAACATGAAACAAACCAGTATCTTTGATCACCCCCATCTTTATTTTTCCTAAATTGCATTGAACATCAATAATCATCTCTTTAAAGATGTCATATGCAACCAATACATCGGTTTCTTTACCGTCCGGAAACTTAAGTGATATTATCGTATATCTGCCCTTCATCGTCTTCTCCCCGCAACTAAATTGTTGTTCGTCTTTTTAAAACAGGTTTGTAAGGTAAGCTGATTTTCCAGAAAATGCCGAAGGCCCCGGAGGGTCAAGCTTTTTATCAGAGCTATCCTTAAACCTTTCAAAAAGTAAGAGATAAAAAAAACTTTTTAAAAAAAGTTTTTTATCTAGTCTCTTATTAAGAATATAAGACTATTCAAGAAGTACGACGTGGTATAAATTTTTAATTTTTAAAAAAAGTGAGATTTTACGCTCAAATCTTGGTAAAACCCGGTGGACACTATTTGTTAACTGCTCAAAAAGGGAGCATGGAATGATCTTCCATGCATTTTTCCATGCCATCTGATGGTTGTTCGTCAACTGTTCGTCAACTGTTCGTTGCGGGGGTCAGAAACTCTATGGGCAGTATTTGTTAACTGCCCAAAACAGGGTTAGTCCGCTGGACTAAAGGCCTACACTTATTTGCAAATGGATCAATGCTATAATATTCGTTTTTAAAATATTTATGCACTATCAATTTTAACCCAACGAGTTTTAGTTCGTTTTCTAATTCACGGATTACTTCTGATGTGTGGTGCCATATAAGAGCATTATTTGTCTGTTCAACTGGGATATCATCTGGTTGTTCATAGCTCATTTTATCCTCACAATTTCATCGAATTCATCTAACGTTGGCGGCTCAAAGGCACGCATCTCAGTCTCAACAAGGGTCACTAAATCCATTTTTCTGTGTGGTTTACGTTTCCTGCGCTTCACGTACCAGTCCACAGGCTTGTGCGTAGGCATCAGAAACGCCACAAACTTATCAGCGTGCAGATTCTTCCACTTTCCCCGCCGGTCATCTGCTTTTGTCAGGTTTCCACAGTCGATAATCACATTGTATCCGGCCTGCAGGAGATTCTCGGCGGCATCGAATGTGCTCTGGGTAATCACATCGTCCATTTCGGGAAGGTATTTATATTCACCGTTAAACATCGTCCTGAATGCGTCCGGTGACACTATCCTTGTGTCGGGATGATATTTGACGTACTCCTTGGCGTAGGTGCTTTTTCCAGAGCCGGAGAATCCTATGGTCATAAATACGGTGTTCATTCTTTAATCCCCAACTTATGAAAGGCTATCTTCCTCATGTCAGCCAAATGATTCTCAGTCTTTTTCAGAGCACCGGCACTACCACTTCCCTCGGACGGTCTCAAGCCACAGTCCCACAGGTCATCCATCAGTTTTTGTGCATTGTGCTTTTCGAGTTCCAAAAAAGGCTTGAGCGTTTGAAACCTTTTTTTTTCTCTGTCTTTCCAAGTCACCGGCTCGATATATTTCACATTACGGCCATAAGTCGATTTGCCAAATAGATTGATTACATCAGGGTCAAAATCTAATCCCGCTCGTATTGCGCGTATGATACTACCTTGCTCTATCATTGCGTCTCCTCTGGGATATATCTTAATATTCCTTCTTCATCATATTTCAATTCATCAGAAAATATGTCGGCATAATAACCGTCTTTATTGTGGTCTATTCCGGCAGTGAATTTTTTCATTCTTATTGGTTTGTTTAATGATTTAGGACAACATACTGCTAAATCTTCAGCAGCAAATATCTCTACGTACTTCCGGTCATATTTCACCGACAGTATTTTATAAGGCCGCGTATTTACAAAAACTCTTACTTCTCTCATTGTTCTTTCGGCCTCCTGATTTCGAGCCCGTCACCGCCCATGCTTGCGGTAGGCCCAAGGCGATAAATAGTATGCGTCATTAATCTGCACAGCCAATTCTCAATGCACCACTTTTCTATGTGGTAGTCATATCCGTAATCGTACCTACGAGAAAACGGATGCTCGTCCCATCTAACCTTTATACCCTTACCCGTTGCGATACCACACCAGTATTGCAAACAAGCAGATTCCACTGTCCTTTCTCTCGGTGAGCCTTCGTCCATATTCAAGCCCCAAAGTTCTATTTCCTCAAACCCCAGATGTATAGCCAATGCCATTTCGTAGGCCATCGTACAAGTGAAATATGGGATAGACCACGGATGTGCGAGTATCTTTTTCAGAGGATAAACTATACCGGTAGGCACAAGCAGAGTCTCCTCGAGGACGTAAATAGGCTTCTTGCAGTTCTTGAGGAATTCAAGCTCCCTTTCGTTTTGTACGTCCATCGGGTGCATCTCAAACATTAAATCATACCGCTCTGGCTCGAATTCATTTAGCGTCCAAATCTCATAACTATCGTCGTCATACGGCGCCTTCTCGTGGCTTTTTCCACAACCCAAAATCACTAATTTCTTTCTTCTCATATATAGTCCTCTCTTAGTCCTGCTTATCCTTCAAAACCTTTTCGATACATTCGAAGCCTGCCAATAGTACAACTGCTATCAGAATAGAACCGTAATCACCTGTCGCCAAACATAAAACAAACGCAATCATCATTACTACCGTCACAAACGCCATCATTTCTCCAATATCAGCCTTAGCGTTTTAGCTTTCATCTAAGTTAATAGCTTTGGCATTTCTGTTTTTTCAAGACTTGCAATATTCTCAGGCAGTCTCATAAAGTCACCTACAGTTGAGCCGTCCGGCAAGCACATTTTAGACAAAAACTGGTCTTCAAATGTTTCTCCGCCACCATCAATTTCTTCGAGTTTCATCTTCAAAGACATATAAAATATCCTCCACCTTTGGCGAATGGCCTGCTCGTATTGCCGTTCAGTCATCCTTCCGCGGTCAGGCATTGTCACATTGAATTTATACATTTTCCCTTCATGCTTGAATCCAATACCATCGCCTCGTGAGCTTCTGGCGAAGAAAAATTCTTCTATGCCCCAATTAGTTATCAAATCTTCAATTTGAGTTTTTGATTTTGATATTGTCACTGTCGTGTTTTTCGCATACTTTGCCATATAATCATTTCTCCAAAATCAGCCTCGTAATCGTCTGGCCTCCAAACCCACGCTTATATTTCGATATATTCACCAGCTTCAAATCCCCTGCGAATATTTGCTCGCCCATTTCCAGAAACTTATACCCAGAGTTTTTCAGAAGTCCCATCGCCATATAAATAGCGGTATGATTATTCTCGCCGGCGGCGCTGGCGTAGTAAGCTGCCGGCTTATTACAGTAAAACATGGCCCCGGCCTTGCCGTCGGTCAGGCACAAGGGTTTCATCCGGTGCTGAATCTCCCACGTCCGATCGCTTCGCCTGGGCCCTTTTATCGTTTCGCACATTTGCCGGTATTCAGGGACTTTTACGATATTCCACACATCGGTCTTATTTACCAGGCTTTTATAAGACTTCCTCAGACCGCAATGCAGATCCTCTACGCTGCGGGTCAAATCGATTATCTGAGTGTAGTAAGGCCTGGCCGTGTGTCCGTGCCGCAGTAGAAACTGGCTTATCACCGAGAGCCTGCCGTCTATCAGGAAGTCCAGGTAAGTGATATGAGGGCATATATCGTAGAGACGCTCAATATGTAGCTTAAGGGCCTTATCGCCGCCTGTGGCTACCATGGGCCTCCAGAAACCTGATATACGATTGTCTTTGAGCCCTGCGATAACTTTACAATCATCATCGTGAAACGAGAGGTCCTCGTAAGGGCCTGACATCGCTTGCGAATATTCGACATCCAAAGAGCTGTATAAGGCTGTGTATGCGTTAAGCTTCACTTCAATTCATCCTTTTTTTTCTCGTACTTTTCGTTCATACGCCAGTGAAGGAATAAGGACTTACGTCAATTTTAGCGATTTTTTTAACTTGACACCCTCATTTCTGAGCCAAAAACGAGGGTGAAATTGTAAATCCTATGGGGTGAACTGTTCACCCCATAGACCCCGATTCCAACTCCCCAGCCGGGATACCGAACCACAAAAACGCCAAAATCGAAGTAATTTGTCTTGACAAAATCCCATAATCCAAAATCCCCAATACTACGCCAAAAATCAGGTTCGCCGCTTGTGCTTGCGAAAGTAAACCTATTAGATTCTCTGCTTTTAATTCCCAAGGTAAATCAGAAGCCCCGATTGCGTAGGCTAAATCTTCAAGTGCTGCCATGATTATTGAAGTCCTCCTTATCTATTGAGAAGCAAAGGCTGTCGTAATATTCTCCCTGCCAGTATTTGCGATTAGGCAAATCTAAATAACCTGTTTTGGCAAAGCCACAATATTTTCCAGTTACTTTCTGCCAAAACTCCCATGCCGGATTACATCGGTAGCACTCCCCGAAAACCGTATGTAAATTCAAATAGTTAAACGCCTGGTCGAGGAGAAGGTCAACGGCTTTTATGCCAATACCCTGACCACGTTGCTCCTGATGGAGAATAAGGCTTATCTCACCGATGCGATTCTCCCATTGGATATTAGTGATGCCTCCCATGCCGAAAAAATAATACTCCTTAACTGTGGAGTCCTCCTTGGAGACGACGTAAGAGTCATCGACTATCGCAAAATACCGGTGTTGGCTATTGCGATTACAGACTACGTCCCTGTAAAACGCTTCCTGTTGCTCCTCAGTCAAGGGATAGGGAGTCCTGAGCGTCTCAAGACAGTCGTTCCGCCAGATACGCACTGTCTGGCATTGGTCTAATGTGAGAGCTTCAAGTTTCATCCTGTATCCTTCGCTTTCTTCATTTCATTATGAATAAGTAATATCCCTGCAAGTTGTAGCCAATTTAACGCCTCAATTCTTTCGCCTGTAAACCAGCAGGACAAGGCAACAATAACAGCGAAAAATATGATTATATACTCAATCATTTTGCATCCTTTTTTAGCATAAATACAGAGTAAAGTTTTTTGGGGATCTACACCAAACAATTTGAACGACTTACCCCAATCACTATGACCACTTGATATTGTATAAAAAGCACAAATCAAGATACTGATAATTATATATATCGGAACTAATATCATATCCATAATTATTCCTTCCTTCCTTCATTCACTCACACTTCTGGAAAGTCCAGTGTTTTTTGCCACACTTCTTACAGTCCGGCATAGCTTTCGTCTGTTCCGGGGCCGGGGTAGTTACTAAGCGAAGTGTCTCTTCGGCAGGGATACCTACGAGAGCATCCTGCGGTTTGTCCCAGAATTTATTGACCATCTTCATGGCCTGCCGTATAACAGAGATGGTCTTATCGATATCGGTCAGGTCGTGAGAGTATCCCACAAATTGGGCATGACCGAAGAATATCCCCTGCTTGAGGCACTCCTGCCAAAACAGACTCTTATGAGCAGCCGTCGGGAAGATGAAGTGCGTCCTCGGAGGCAGGCCAATACACTTGATATCCTCACCCTTCATTATGGCCTGCGCGGCCTGATTAAAAGCGGTTTTCATCTTAGATCCCATTACCCAGATATGCTCGATAGCAGCCTTGTTACGCAGCACCTTGATAGTAGCTATCGCCGCCGAGATACCCAGTAGATCGCCGCCGAAGGTGCTCGATACGAAACAGTTGGATTCCAGTACCTTCATAATGTCCCTGTTACCGCCGAAGCACGCCATCGGCACACCGTTAGCCATGGCCTTGCCGAAACACGATAAATCCGGCTTTATCTTCCAGTGATTCTGCGCCGAGAGCTTTCTCGTCCTGAACCCGGTAACATTCTCATCGAGGATCATAACGGTCTTATGGACTGTGCAGAGCTTTCTGACCTCCTTGAGCCACTTCTCTACACGCCCTTCATCCTCATACACATAAGGCTCCAGTATGAAAGCGGCAGGCTTCTTCTCGACGAGCAGCTCTTCGAGCTTTCTCACGTCACCCCATTTTACAGGTGTTACATCCTGCTTGACTGAGCCGGCGTTTTTGGGAGTCGTGCAGTTGTACCACGAATGCCAGCCATGATAACCGCAACAAAGAATAGGCTCCCGGCCAGTATATGCTCTCGCCACCCGGACGGCAGCCTGGCAGGACTCCGAGCCGGTCTTGACGAAACGCATCATCTCCATCGAGGGAAATACATCGTGCATGAGTTCTGCTAATTCAGTCTCTTTCGGGTGTGAGAGTGAGAATAGAGTGCCTTTCTTTAACTGCTCAGTAACCGCTTCAACAACGGCGGGGTAGGCATGCCCGAGTATAGTCGCACCCAGACTGCACGGATAGTCGATAAATTTTCTACCGAGGGCATCGAATATCTTAGAGCCTTTTCCGTACTCTATCCATTCCGGATAAACGTCCGCGACATGACAACAGACTCTTTTGCTCAAAGTTTGTACCCCATCAGGTATCAGTGTCGTTGTTTGTTTCCAAGTCATTTTTTTGCCTCTTTCTCTTCTCTTAATAAAATGATTGCAAGTATCGAATACAAAGCATTGTCCATCAGTGTATCTTCGATAGATTCGTTCTTAACTTCCAAAACCCCCTGTTGCATGAATGATTCGAGCCTCGCCCACTTGTCGGTGAGTCTTACCATAACACCGGTAAAAGGCGTAATACCCATATCCCGACACTTATATAAGTTGCGGAGAGGTATCGACTTAATACCATAGTCGTGATTCTTGCTCGAATGCAGTTCCGCCATCTCGGCCAGTAACTCAAAGAAACCGGGATGCCCGTGAAAATCGGGATTGTCAAATACAGCTTTGAGATCTTCCTTGATTGTACTCATATCACCACCTCCTCGTATCCAGCAATTCTTCATCGTGCCTTTCGAGATTCTTCCATCGATGGAGAAAGTCCAGATTTCTCTGTAACTGCTCAAACGAGTCCACCCCGATTATCACCTTGTCGATATACGGATTACACAGGCAGAATTTTATACATTCGCAAGGTTCTATGCCGTCCTTGAGTATCCGGCCTCGCAGGAAGATACTGCGGACGTGGATTTCAACGTCATCTTCCTTCAACTGCTCAAAATCACTTTCGAATCTCCTGTCATAGAGTGAATAGGGTAACTGCACTATTCTTAAAGTATCATTCTCGCCAATCTCAAGCAAATCTTCTGGCGAATATACAGACACAGAATCTAAACCAACTTCCCCAAACACTTTCATATTATGTGCCATAATTGCGTAAGGCTCGATTTCTAAGACTTCTGCGACCTCATCAACACTCTGCACCTTGATTATCTTATTGAAGTAGCTGTTGGGACGGTCGAAATCGTTGCCGTAAGCCGTTGCCATGTCTAATGTGTCGATACCTGACGTTTGGCAATAACCAAGCACTTTCGTAATGTTTTTGTCTGATAATCGGGAGCCATTATAAGGTTTATCCCAATTTGCGCATCCTATGGCAATACGAGAGAATAAGTTAGGCATAATCACTCCTTATCGTGGATAGTGCCGATGATTTCAATGTTAATGACATTGTGTTTAATTAGCATATCCCAGGCGGGTAAGCCTTTAACACAATAGGCTAAACGTTTTTCGCAAAAATAAACTTCTCCTTTGTAACGAATATCTGTGCCAAATGCTTTAATAACATTAAACGCGATTATATCGCCAACGTAACCTTCTTTTTTGTTCTTGTCTTTGAGGCCGGTCTGCTGGCCTACTGTTTCGGGGATGACTTGGACAAAAGTCAAAACAAATGAAGCTGGTGTATGATACTTATCTGTAATTGGTATAATGTATGCAGCACCGGCTCGCTCAAAATACCATCCATAGATAAAGTCCTTATCGTCTATTGGTAAGCCTCTGTAAGGTCTCATTACAGCCACACTCTCGGTACTTTGACTATCTGTTTCGCTCCGCACTGAGGACACTCATGTTCATAAGTCCCCGGCTCAAGCACTATCATGCCCGGGAACTTATGCTCCGGGTGTTGACAAGGTATCGGTGGTGCGTCAACTATTTTTCGGAGTCCACTTTTTTCTTTTACCGTTAGCATTTCTTTTACCGTTAGCATTTTAATTCTCCTTTAGAAAAATAAAAGCCGGGAGTTCTGAGCGCAAATCTTAACAGTGAAAGAAGTGCCTCCCGGCTTTTTGATTCATCGAAATACACTGTTGTTATTACGCTCATTACAACAGCAATATACAGCAGCCTAAAATCCTGTCAAGGATTATTTTAATAATTTTTGAAATTCTTCTGAGGTGAGCCAATCGGTATTCGTATCGGAGGTATATCCATCGTCCAGTTCCTCGTGAAGTTTCTCTGATTTTTGCAGGCCGATGAATTTGAAGGTGCACTCCGGGTCGATAGCCCGGGCCACATCGGTTATCTTCATCGAAGGCAGTCTCGGGATATGAAGGGTTTCAGCCTTTTCGGCTGTAAGGTGCTTTAGTACGGCCTTGGCCGCCTGCTCTAAGGTCATCCAGAAGCGCGTACAGTTGGGATCAGTTATCGGGAATTCATGGATCCCCTGCTCTTTGAGTTTCAGAAAATACTCGACTACAGAGCCGCGACTATTGACGACGTTGCCGTACCGGATGATCCGGAAGCAGGTCTTACTGTAGATATTAGCCGCCGCAAAGAGCCTTTCGGCGGTGAATTTAGTAGCTCCGTAGAGATTTCGAGGGGATGGGCTCTTGTCTGTAGAGACCAGCACAGCCCTCTTGACGTTATTTTTCATACAGGCATCGACTATATTGGAGCTGCCTATAATATTGGTCTGGACGGCCTCCAGCGGATTCTCCTCGCACATACGGATATGCTTGAGAGCGGCGGCGTGAATGACGTAATCGACCTTATCGCAGCACCACGACAGCCTGTCTTTGTCCCTTACGTCACCGATACGAAAACGAAGCCAGGGGACACCTTCGAACTTTTTCATCATCAAGTGCTGGTTGTACTCGTTGCGACTGTATATGATGACCTTCTTAGGAAAGCCAAATTGATAAGATGGTCTGGCCTTTTTTATCTCCTCTATGAGCGCATTTCCTAAGCTGCCGCTTCCACCCGAAATGAGTAGTGTTGAATTATCGAGTGTCGCCATAGCAAAATTTCCTTATGTCCCTTTTAAGCCTCAAAAACAGTGAATCTATATGGTCTTTCAAGATAACGCCTCTCACAAAAAGAGTAACCGGCTTTACCTGTATCCACCTACCTGTTTTCCAGACCATACGGCTGTATTTGAATTCGCACATATAAAACGAGTCCTGCCTGCAATCATAAGCTCTGCACTCCGCCGGCATGTCCTCCCGTTTAAGACGACATCCTGTTTCCGGATCATAAAACCCCTCTTTGAAATCATGCCTTGCCTTTAATGCCGCTTTAACATATACGTCAGGCCGTGCCTTGCCGTCCCATTCGGTCCACAAGTGCCTGTTCTCGTCCGTGAGATACTGTTTCTTAGTCCTGTAGCAGTTATTGCAGCAGATACCGTCAATGAAGACATCGTTTACCGCTGGACAATTCAGGTCGCATTTGAAGTCTTTTGCCATACTACCCTTAGCATTTCGCCATTCATTTTTTTGCGATGATAACTCTTAGTTCGGTCGTAGTCAACCTTGCCCATTATCAACTCTGCCTGGCGGACAATATCGACCATCGCCGCAAACTTATCTGGGAATACGGCGAAAGAAGCGTCGAGGTTATCGTCATCAAGCTTTATGTGGGTCTCTATCACGCACGCGCCGAGAGTTACCGCCATCAGCGGCACCGACAAGGCCTGAGTATGATTACTGAGTCCGAGTTTCTTGCCGAATTTCCTCATATCTTCGAGCATAACCAGATTCATATCACTGGTCTTTGCCGGGTACTCCGATACGCAGTACAGTAGGACAACATCTTTGTACTTGAGTATCTCAAGGGCTGCGGTAATCTCCTTCTCAGTACCCCCTCCAGTACTGAGAAGAATCTTTTTAACATAAGGGTCTTTTGCTAACTCTGTCAATAATTCGACATAATTAAGCTCGAATGAAGCGATTTTGACCGTTTTTACCCCTAACTCTGCCAGAATCGGCACGGTATTAGGGTGATATACGCTAAGGATGAATTCGAGTCCCGCCGATTTAGTAGCCCTTCGAAGGTCAGGGAGCCATTCGTAAGGGATCGCTATCTCATCGTAAAGGTCGTATAGATTTCTGCCGGACCATGGGCCTTCCGTAATAACAAAAGGAGGGTCGCCACTCTTGAGGGTCATTTCTTCGGGCTTGAAAGCTGAAAACTTTACAGCATCGGCGCCGGCGGCCCGCGCCGCATCGATAAGTGCAATACAGCGAGCGTAACTCTTTCTGTGCGCTGCGCCTGTCTCGGCAATTATAAATACTTTACGCATTTCCCCATTCGGCAGTTTGATAGAAATTTTGCTCCCAGGCAACTGCCTGGTCCTGCATATCACGAAACTCCTCAAGCCAGCCTATCGTCTCACCCCTGCCCGGATTCGGATTCGTCCATGCCTTCTTGGCATTAGCGATCTCAGCAGCCACCGAGGGATTGCTCATACCGATAGCTTTCCACGACTGCCATACCCCGTAGAGGATAATGCCCTCGTCGGCCCTGCTGATATCACTGAGTTCCGTGCTGTCGGTAGTAAAATCAGCGGCGTAGTAATCGCCGTCAAATCTGAGGTCCTTGTCCCAATACGAACTGGCGCAGTATGGGTACATCTCGATAAAGACATTACCCCTCTGTGTCCAGTAGGCAGGCTTTTCGAAATTCATATCACTGTGGGTCGGGTCCGGATGTTCTGCGTCAAACAGGTCCACAGGCTGATAAGTAAGTCTGCGGGTATCCTGACCATCGAGGTACCATACGTCTGTAATGTGAAATGGCCGATTCTTATCGGTATCATCGCCAACAGTGATATCGGCTATCGCATATTTAATGGTACCGGTCGTATCGAATGATTCGGTATTCTTAAACACATTCGAGCGCAGTAGCGGTATTCCCTCAACGATGAGCTTCTGAGCTTCATTGATACGCCTTGTGAGCCAAGTGGTATCGATAAGGTCAGTCGTATTCGGCCTGCCGCATCGCTCTTGAATTTCATCAATTATCTCGCTACACGGAAGAGCACACATTAGTCACTCCTTTAATAATTGGCCAGGGGACCACGAGTCCCCTGGCCGAAAGATACAAGGGCTACCGAGTTGTTTTTCGAGAAGGTTCCCGTCAGCCCTTTTACAGGCTAACAGTTACCAGCCCCAAGCGATAAGAAGACATCTGCTGTTCTCGTCATCTAACGTATCGTCTGAGGCGTCTGCTAAGCTCACTTCTAACAATGGACCGGTACATAGACTGACATTCGTCACAAAGGACGCCGACCCGCCGGATACGCAGCCAGTAATACTGAAAGCGCACTGACCGATAAAGCCTTCTAACCCTACCAAAGTAGATGGGATAGTGAAGCCAGAATCAACTTCATTGCTCGGGTCGATATTATGAAACTCAAGTTTCATACCGCCAGCCAGAAAGCCGATCTTCTGGCTTCCAGTGGTTATATCATTGAAACCAGCCATAAGAACTCCTTTCCGGACTTACCAGCCCCAAACAAGATAATTCATTTTGGCTTCAGACGTCAGCGTAGCCACAGTAACATCAGCGGCACTAATACCCAGAAAAGAACCTTCACAAATCGACATATTCGTAATAGGTTTTCCCTGGCCGCCGCAAATACAGCCGGCATCAGTGCATACTGTTACATATCCAACCCATCCTAATAGTTTGACAAGAGTTGTAGGAATAAGATTGTTAGTGGAAGAGACGTCGTTACTGTAGTCAATGGCGCACATCTCCATCTTAACTCCGCCCTGAGCAAAGCCGATACGCTGAGAGCCTAATGTAGCATCATTAAAACCAGCAGCCATAGAAATTCTCCTTTCCCGGCTTAATTAAGCCGCACTGTCGCAGACCCAGCCGATTGCAAGAGCGCCGGGGTCAGAAAGCGTTACACCTGTAGTCAGGTCGTGAATATTCGACTCGTCGGCACTCATCAGCCACGCAGCCGCACCAGTGGAACACAGGAAGACAGGTCCTTTGTGAATATCTTCGTCACAGGTAAAGTCGAAGCCCTTGCCTGCACCGTCGGCCTTATTGTCGAACATCGTGACGTCCTTAATCGGACACACGCCACCAACCCACGCCCAGCCGTAACCGTCGCCATAGCCTTGGGTGGCTACGACAGTTCCGTCGCTATAGGTATAGGTGGAGCAGAAAATCGCAACCGGACCGCCACTTTTACTCATGTCGTTACCCGTGATACATCTTGAGGTCACGAACCAAGGCGCTCGTGATGTGTCGGCCCATTCGGTAGTCGAGATACATAAGAGGCCCAAGCCCGATGCATGGAAGAAGTGTCCGTCACTGAAATCATACGAAATATCCATGCCGTCCTCGAAAGAGTGCAGGCACAGGTACATCATGGTGTAGTAGCCCGGATTCTCCGTGCTCTCGTGATACGCCTGACGCTTTTCGCCGATACGTGTCCTGTTGTGACCGGCCTTAGCCGCCGAGGCATTGAGAGCACGAGTGGTCTCGTCGGCAGAACTGTAGTTGTCAACAGTATTGTCCCAGCCCTTTCCGGCGGTGCCGCAACCCTTGGTCCTGTTAGGGTAAACTGCATGTGGCATAGGCACACCGGGCCAGTTGTCGTACAATACGAGTTTTGAAATAT
>LAZR01001688.1_pt1 | contig 13725 bp, 10 predicted proteins | sample 329461 | NCBI WGS metagenome assembly LAZR01 (sample SAMN03002196, study PRJNA259156) | marine sediment metagenome | biome: sea floor; feature: Hydrothermal impacted sediments; material: marine sediment; isolation source: Loki non-amplified sample from Loki's castle hydrothermal vent sediment ...
CACTAATGTCAATTCAAAATAATCTTGCGGAAAATATAAATTCTATCCTCCGGGCTATTATCCGATTAAGAGGTCCAAAAACAATAGAATCCGTAGAGCGACGCATTAGGGCAACATTAAAGATACGGAATCATCCCGAAATCTTAGATGAGGTGCGAATCACGCGGCAAGTGAGGGGAACTTTTTTAATGAACAATCTAAAACTCATAGAATGCGCCGATCTACTAGAACGGGGGATTATAATGTAAGAAAATAAAAAAAGGGGCTAATTTATAATTGTTAATTCGTTTATAAAATTAACCCAAAATTCTTTAATGTTGATTTATAGCTATTTGCGATTTATTATTTTTTATTATCAATTAGATTCTTTATATTTATTAAATTACGAATTCTAAATGTTAGAGTTAGTAAAAAAATATATTTAAGACTAATTATTATTTTATATTTAGAAAGATATTTTTTGGGACTTTTATTTCAAATTTTCGGAATTATTAGTATGGGGAAAAAAAAAAAAAATATTGGAATAAAAACAACTCGTTACTTTACTAAAACTTGTTCTAATTGTGAGTTTGAATACCCAAATTGGTTCACTAATTGTCCAAAATGCGGTTTAGCTTGGGATGATACAAATCTAGAGATATCAACATCCAAAGAAGCTCAGAAAAAAACAATTAAGATTGTAGTAAAAATAACTGAAGAAGATTTTAACAAAACTATCCATAAAGTAAATTTAATTTTCAGTGTAGATCAAGGAAAATCATGGTACCAAATGGAAATGTCACCTAAAGTAGATTATTATCTATCAGAAATAGCAGAAATTCCAGTGGGTTCTGTAATAATATATTACATAGAAGTCTATTTAGAAGATGGGGAAACAATAATTGAAAATAATGAAAATAACTACTATTATTATAAAGTAGGTCTCCCTATAAGTGAAACAGCAGTAAAACCTTCAAAAATAGAAGATCAAGTCTTAAAAGAAAATATTAAAGATACTCCTATTCAACCACAAAAATATGAAAATAATGCTAAAAAATCACCAAAACCGAAGACTTATATCACTAGAGAAATGATTGAAAAATCTACAAGATCAAATTTAGTAAATATTAAAGCACCATCGATTAAAATTCCTGGAGGTCAACCACAAGAAAATATTACAATTTTTGGCAAACCTCAAACTAGAATTGATCCCGATCTCAAAATATGCACACATTGTAATTCAAAAATTAAAAAAATGTGGAGTATTTGCCCTATTTGTGGTAAATCTCTTTAATTATGATGCTTTTTACTTAATTATTTAAAGAAAAAATAAATTCATAGTTTAGTCCCACATTTATTACAATACATATAATCATTTGATAATACAGATCCACACTGATTACATTTAGTCTTTTTCTTTCCTACAGATTTTGAATTTTCAGTTTGAATAAATGGAGTTGATTGTATTGGAGTAAAAGATGTAGGAAATATCTCCTTATCAACTGTATTTGGTATAATTCTTAATTTACTTGATTCTTGAGCTTTAAATTCCTTTTTTTCTGAAAATGGTACAAAAGAAGCAACTGCGCTTTGTTCCGGTTCATCGGTTTTTTTTGATAAAGTTTGAAATAGAGAGGATGGACTAGAACTTTCCACCTCTGATGTTTTTTGGATTGGAATGAAAGTTTCAGAAGACGATTTCTCTATTTTTTCTTTTTTTTCTTTTTTAATTTTTTTCATGTCCTCAATAAGTTTATCTTGTTTTTCTTTTTCTTCTTGGAGTTTTTTCTCTTTCTCATCTTTTTTCTTTTGTTTCTCTTTCTTCTTCTTATCTTTTTTGGAATAAAATGGTGAGTGTTCCATTTGAGATTTTACCTTAGTATCTGGTGACTCTTGTGTTAATAGAAAAGGCGCTGTTTTCGGAGAAGAATTTCCTATAGGTTTCATAGCTTGAGACGTTTGAAAATCTTTTGGTGTAGGAGCGGGAATAGGAACATTAGAGGTAAATGGAGCAGTTTTTGGTTTGTATGGTTCTTCTACTGTGGATTCTGAAACACGTGTAATTTGTTCTCTTGAAGTTTCATTTGATAAAATTTCTTCTGGAGTTTTAAATATAAATTCGGCTGGTTGTGATATGGATTCTTCTATTAAAGGCTCAGGAATTGGAATTTCGGGTTCATATTCGGGTTCATATGTTGAAGTAGATTCGTAGGATTCCATTGGAGGAGGCTCTGGCACTGGGGGGGCTTCATATTCAAATTCGGGTTCGGGTTCGAATGAAGAATTTGATTGATTTGCTACATTGAAAGGGGGGTCCGGAACAGGTGGGGCAGCATAATCAAACTCAGATTCTAATTGAGGAATGAGACTATCAGATGATTGTGAAGACGCTATAGGAATTTGTCCAGGTGTGAACACAATACCATTGGATACAAGTTGATCAGGAATCTCAGAACCAATCATCAAGCATGCAAGAATGTAGAAACAATCTCCAACGCCTTCTCCAGTCTTAGCAGAGGTTTCCATATAATACAGATTAAAAGTATTAGTGAAACTATTAAGCTCTTCTAAAGACACAGCTCTTTGTTCAATTAAATCACTTTTGTTGCCAACTAACAATAAAGGAATTTCATTTTTCACATTTGCTCTTACTTCTTCAATCCATTGAGGTAAGTGTTCAAAACTTCCAGAATTCGTAAGGTCAAAGATTAACAAAGCTCCTAAAGATCCTCTATAATACATAGGTCTTATCGAGCTAAAACGTTCTTGGCCACCTGTATCCCATATTTGGAGTTTTGCTCGTATTGGTTTTTCCACTGCGTCGATAGTAATTGTTTTTACATGGAAATCTACCCCAATCGTCATTTTGTAGTCTTCTGTGAAGAAACCTTTACTAAAACGTAGCGTTAGTGCTGTTTTACCGACGCCTCCATCTCCTACAACAATTGATTTGAAGAGATAATCATATTCTTCAGCCATTACATATCAACATTTAAATGTTTATATTATATAGATATTTTTCGAAAAATGTTCTAAATTCTTCAGATTTTAATATATATTATAACTATAAATACAAATTTATAATTTTATTTATAAAACAATATTCTGTTCTTTTACTAATAACGAAGAAAGATATCGTCGTAATATAAGTATGGATCTTATGAAATTTATATATTTGAAGAATAAAAATTCGGTTTAGAATTCTTTATTACTAAAAAATACCGCCACTAAGTTAATTTACGAGCTTCTTCATGAATATTTATACTTTCAAACCATTCATTAATTTCAGATAAATCATTCTGAGGAAATTCGTATGAGTATTCTAGGTCGGGGTAAAGACCATTTATAACTTCATTTCTATAATCATCCAAGGCTTGACTAATAGATTCGCCAATTTTTCCAAAATATTTAACGAACTTCGGTTTTATTTCAGTAAAAATACCTAACATATCATGGATAACTATTATTTGGCCATCACAATGAGGTCCAGCGCCTATACCTATAGTTGGAATATTTACAGCTATTGTAATCAACTTGGCTATTTGCCAAGGAATACCTTCTAATACAATAGCAAATACACCTGTTTCTTCTAAATTTTTTGCATCCAATATTAATTTCTTTGCTGCTTCAATCGTCTTTCCTTGAACTAAAAAACCTCCAAACTCGTATATTGCCTGTGGTGTAAGACCAATGTGACCCATAACTTGGATGTCTGCTTCAATCATTGCCTTAATTGTGGAACATATTTCCGTTCCACCCTCAACTTTAACGGCTTCAGCACCACCTTCTTGGATAAATCGGCCTGCATTTTTAACAGCATCTTTAATATCAACTTTATATGATAGAAAAGGCATATCTCCAACAATTAATGCATTTGATACTCCTCGACTAACTGCTTTTGTATGATGAATCATTTCATCCATAGTAACTGATAAAGTGTTATTATAGCCTAGCATAACCATTGAAAGAGAATCTCCCACAAGAATCAGATCAATTCCACTTTTATCTACTAATTTTGCAAATGAGTAATCATATGAAGTAATTGTTACTATTTTCTCTCCATTTTTCTTCTTTTCTACTATATCTTTTACGGTAACTTTTTGTAAAGCCATATTTCAAATAACCAATTTGTTTTGAAAAAGTTTTTGCAAAGTTAGTTTATCTAAAATAAATGATTCATAAAATTTATTTTTATTTTCTATTAATAATAAAATGAAACTCATATAAACATAAAATTCAATAGTTTATGCCCTTATTTTGGCGAAACCATTATTTTTTAATAAGACTTTTTAAGAATATCTTCATATAATATTCCTACTATCTTAAAAAAAGGAATTAAGATTTATGGTAGATCCAAAAAATATTGATTTTTATTCTCTGGGTTTTAATTTTATTGAAACAAGAACAATGTTTATAGCTGATCATATAAGTGGCGAATGGGGTGACGGTAAGTTAGTACCATTTGGAAATTTTGAGATTTCTCCTGCATCATGCGTTTTAAATTATGGACAAGGGATTTTTGAAGGAATGAAAGCTTTGAGAGCGAAAAATGGAGAAATTACGTTATTTCGCCCAAAAGAAAATGGAAAGAGATTCAATATTAGTGGAAAAAGGATGATGATGCCAGAGTTTAGCGTTGAGAAGTTCGTGGACGCAGTGCAGAAAGTAGTTAGAGCTAATGAGGATTATATACCTCCTTATGATAGTGGAGGTGCTCTATATATACGACCAATCTTATTTGGATATGGACCAATTCTAGGAGTGGCCCCTGCAAATGAATTTAGATTAATTATATTTACTGTTCCTGTTGGATCCTACTTCCCGGAAGGTTTTAAGGGTATTAATTTAGAAATTTCTAAAAAATATACAAGAGCCGCCCCAGGAGGTACGGGCTCAGCTAAAACAATATGTAACTATGCTGGAACAATGTTACCCGCAAGTAATACTAAGAAGAGAGGATTTGCTCAAATTTTATACCTTGATGCTGTTCACATGGAAAATATTGAAGAAGTCGGTACAGCAAATTTCTTCGGCATCATAAATAAGAAATTAGTAACTCCTAGAAAAACGGGAACAATTTTAGAAGGCATTACAAGAGAATCTATTTTAGAATTATCAAAAAAAAAATTAGGAATAGAATATGAAGAAAGAGACATCTCATATAAAGAATTATTCGAGGAAACATGTACAGAAGCATTTTGTACAGGTACTGCAGCAGTAATCACTCCCATTGCTTCTGTTACTTTGGAGGATAAAAAGAAGACATTTAAGAATGGAGAACCAGGTGAAGTTACAAAAAAACTATATAAATTATTAACTGGAATTCAGCGATTAGAAATTGATGATGAATTTGGTTGGATAATGAAAGTTTAGCTTATTGTGTAATTTTACTCACTTACATCTCAAATATTTTTTTAACATTAGATAATTTTAATTAAGAAAATAAATCTTGTTAGGTATTAAGAAGAAGCTTAAATAGCGAACTTCTCCTATTTCATTCAACCTAGAACTAACGGTTTTTATTAAACCATTCTTTTGCAAAATCAACTATTTTTTGCTGAGAAATTAATCTTGCCTCCGTTAAGCCGACTCTCCCAGGTACATAATTGATATTAGACTCAAAATCTTTACCCATTTGATCAAAATCATCACTATTAAGATCCAATTCTTTCCACTCTACCCATTTTCTTTCGTTATTTATTAACATGGCTGACCCCGTCAATATATAATGTTTTTTTGGAAAGGAACTACGATATTCTGCGAGATGTAGAGATGAATTATTTTCATGAGTAACTCCGATTAGCAAAATCTGTCCATTTAGTTCATAAATTCGAGCCAATGGAGAGTTTTCTCCTAAATCAGTTGTTAATTCATGATTTTTTGTAATATATTTAGCATTTTTACCCCAAGCAGCAAATGATGACACAGGATGATTACTACGAAGTACTTTAGGCCAAGTTCTAAAAGTTTCTGCTATTATCCCCATTCCTCGAGTAGGAGTTATAGCAGGGTGATAGGCTGGAGATTCGTTCCGGATCAGATGCCACCAACTTTTGGGTACGGAGGGATTTTCCCAATTAGATGGATCTGTATTATCACCTGAAAATGTAGGCATAATTAATGTTCCTTCTGATGTGAGCACCTTCATCAATGCTATTATTACCGCTACTGGTCCACCAATAGTCCAACCAATTTCACTCAACGAACTATGCATAATTATTACTGACCCAGCTTTTATTCTTAGCGTCTTAAAATCGTGTATTAATGACTTTATTGAATTTGGCTGGTTAGTTAAATTAACTACTTCTTCTTCAGTTTTTTTGTGTTCGATTTCCATATGAAAGAGAATTATTAATAAATATAAAAGAATTTTTAAATCAAGCAAGCTATCAAAATTAGGTTCAGAACTTTCCTTAACCGTTTTATGATTCATATCATATTCGACAAAAATACTAAATTTAGACTCTGGGTTTTTTTTTTATATTTAATAATTAGAATTATGATAACAGATGCTCATAATTACAGCTTTTTTGGTCAAAAAGTTGGCTTAATCAAACAAAGTTTAGAGCGTGAAATCAAATTTCACGGTCGATAGCTGGATTTTAAAGAAAAATAAAGTTATATCTTGAATATTAGGAAAGATGCGTGAAACTGAACTATATGACAGAGATAAGCGATAATTTATTATATTTCATGGATATATTCATTTTTTACCATATGAGGAGGAATAAGAAAACGAAATCGATGCAGAATAATTCTACAAGCTTTAAACTTATCAAAAGTTATTAAAGTTTTAAATTACATTCAATCTCAGCTTTTTACTTTTTAGATGGAAAGCTGATTTAAAAGCTATGATAAAAAATATAATTTTTAATTTAGGGAATGTTCTATTTAAAATCTTTAAAAATAATGTAAATATAAAACTAACCTATTAAAAACATTTTAATAAGATTCAATAAAAAAAATCATGGCTTTATGTATTCTTACGATATTATTATAGTTTAATAATTTCATTCTCTCTATGATTTTTAATAAATAAATTTTAAGTAACAACCTATGACAGAAAATTGTGGTACAGAGAAGGAGGGTATTGATTTTTGCCCATTTTGTGAACGTATATCACTTACATTACCCAAATTGAGCCATTTAGATGAACAAACTCATATATGTTCTTTATGTGGTCATATTGAATCAATGTTAGAATTTAAATATCTTTTTAATACTAACAGCAGAAAAATAAAAGAGGAACGGTTAAATAGAATAAATTCTGTTATACATCGAATTGAAAATATAAATTCACATAAGTTCAGATATTTAACGATGATTAAATCTCTGATGGGAGCAAATTTAAAACATATAGATTCCTAATTCTTAAAATCTATAATTTATCTTTATTAGAAAGATTTTATGAATTGTTTTAAATCTAAAATTATATCTTTTGGTGCTCTATCAAAATTACCTTGAGCAGAAGTAGGATTACCTCCTCCTTTCCCCCCATAGTTTCTTAGAAATGATTGCAATATACTATTAGCATTAATAGATTGAACTTTTGAGATAAATCTATATTTTTTTTTCGAAATTTTTATAACTATTATGGTTTCTTCAGGAAATAAATGTAGATTTTTTGATAACATCTTATAATCAGTTTCAAGCTCTAATATATAGATTAAAATGTCTTGTATCTTAAGATTGGGATTTTGAGCTATTAATTCTAAATTTTTCAATTCAAGGGTTTTATTTCTTTCTCTAAGATTAGAAATAAGTTCAATATTTCTTTCAGTTTTTTCCTTAACATTTTTAATGGAGATATTTAATAAATTTGAGACATTAATCAGATCCACGTTTATATTTGTTAACATAATTAATGCACTAGTACCAATATAATATTTTACATCTTTACCTTTTTTAAAATCATATATGAATAATATTCCAATTTCAGCCGTATTCTTAACATGAGTTCCACCGCAGCACACTAAATCTAAATCTTGAATCCCCACAATTCGAATTTGTTTTTCATCTGGTAAAGCTCCTCTAATTTTATCTTTATATTTTCCAATTTCTTTCTGTGGAATAATATTTTCTTTAACACTAAGATTTTTGGAGCAACATATTTCGTTTATTTCATCTAACACTCCTTTAAATTCCTGAAAACTTAAACTTTGAGAAAAAGAGAGATTAACTTCTTCGAAATTCAAAGTAGCTCTAACAGTATTGATATCATATTTGTTTTTAATAACTGCTGAGAAAATATGTTGTGAAGTATGGGATTTCATTAATCCATATCTTCGATTCCAATCAATTTTCCCAATAACTGTATCTCCTACTTTTAATTTTTTATGGGAATTTGATGAAATATGGTGAAGTATCTCATTATTTTTTTTTGTGACCATTGACACAATTAAGTTGTTATCATTAATTGTTAAAATACCTTGATCACTCAACTGATTACCTCCAAAGGGGTAAAATAAAGTTTGGTCAAGAATAATACCTCCTTCTTGAATTGATTTTACCTTAGCTGTAAATTTTTTATCATAAGGATTTTCCCAATATAATTTTCGTGTCATAATTATTAATCCCTTACTTTTACTGTCCTGAAATAGAATTAACATTCTTAAAAATCTTCTTAAGTCTCTCTAAGTCCTCCCGTGGAAGTGAAGATCTTGAAAAAGACTTAATATTTCCTTTTAAATGATCAAAATTCCCTGTACCAGAAAGAATAACGTGTGTACCAGGTTCATAATGGCAAAATCTATATGCAGCATCAACTAGGTTGATAGCACCTTCCTTATGTATGAGAAATCCAAGAGGATTATCTCTATTAATATCAGAAGATTCGATTTGTTTATTTTTAATTAATTCATCAATGCATTCTAATAGTCGTTTTGGTCTACTAAGGGCAAGTCGAACAGCAAACATGATCAAAATACCAATATCTTTTTTTGATGCTCTGGAAAATATAAGATCTCGAGCTGATTGATTCAAAATATTAAAACCAACCATTATCACATCCCAAATATCATTGTATAATGCCTTCTGTAACATTTTATGCTGTGGGTCGTTGTTAAATCTTTCGGTGATTCCTAAATAACGAATCTTACCTTGATCTTGCATTTCCAGAAGAATAGGTCCAACTTCTGAAACTAAATAGTCATAATCATTTAAAGTAACCCCATGAAGATGATAAATATCAATATAATCAGTACCAAGATTTTTTAAACTTCTTTTTATGCTTTTTTCAATATCTTTAGACTCAATATTTCCCCAGGTTGATTTTTTAGTGGAAATAACTAAATTTTCTCTTTCAAAGTCTTTTATAGCTTTTCCTACTATCTTTTCTGTTTTATATACTTCTGCTGTATCAATGAAATTGATCCCGGATGCCAAGGCATATTTAACAATAGAAATAGAATCTTCTTCGCTACTCCCAGTATTTTTTCCTATACGGCTTGGTCCTCCACATCCTATCCCCATAACACTTACTTTCAATCCTGTACGTCCAAGAGTAGTGTAGTCCATAATATCCTAAAAAAAATCGTAATTACATTTATTATAATTATTCTCTAGACAATATATTATTGATTAAAAATTACAGATAACATTACAACGTAAAATACTATATTTAACGGCAACAAATAAAAAATTTAGAAAAAGACTTATTTTTATTTAGATAACTATTTTCAATGTAATCACTTTCGGATATATTAACTATAATCCTTCATAGGTGAATGTAAGATGAATGAAGAACATTACTCTTTTGATAAGGTCATAGATCGTTCAGGAACTCAATCAATTAAGTGGGATTTTTATGAAAAGGATACCTTACCCTTATGGGTAGCTGACATGGATTTTCGAGCTCCCCAACCTATTATTGATGCAATAATGGAGCGTGTAAAGCATGGAATTTTTGGATACACCTATTATCCATCTTCTTATTATGATGTCTTAATAAAATGGTTCAAACGATATTACAATTGGGAGATTCAAAAAGAATGGTTAGTATTTACACCAGGCGTACTTCTTGCTATTAACCTAGCTATCAAATCTTTTAGTAATCCTGGCGATAAAGTTATCTTGCAAAATCCTGTATATTACCCCTTTTATGGCATCATTCAAAATAATGGCTGTTATGTTGTTTTGAACCCATTAAAATTAATAAATGGGCGTTATCAGATGGATTTTGAGAATCTCGAACAAATTGCTAAAGACTCGAGAACAAAAATTCTAATTTTATGTAATCCTCATAATCCTGTTGGAAGGTTATGGAATCAGGAAGAATTGACGCGTTTAGGGAAAATATGCATTAAAAATGGAATTGTAATCATCGCCGATGAGGTCCACTGTGATTTAGTGTATCCAGGGTACAAGCACACTTCCTTTGCCTCAATAAACGGTATTTTTGCTCAAAATTCTTTAACATGTACTTCTGCTAGTAAAACGTTCAACCTTCCAGGACTTCAGCTTTCTAATATTATAATCCCGAACCAAAAATTGCGTCAGATATTTAGTAGTTCGCTTGAAAGCATCTTTATCCCAGATGAACTTGGATACCTTCCCAATGTGCTATCACTTGTGGCATTACACGCGGCTTTCGAGAAATGTAAAAATTGGTTAAAGTCACTAATTTTGTACATTAAGGATAACTTCGAATTTCTCAAATCATTTATAAAAAAGAGTCTTCCACAAATTAAGGTTATTGAACCAGAAGGAACCTATCTTGTTTGGCTTGACTTTCGAGAATTGAATATGGACGATCATCAATTAGAGACTTTTTTACTTGAAAAGGCAAAAGTAGTCTTAGATGGAGGATATAAATTTGGTCAAGGAGGGGAAGGGTTTCAGCGGATAAATATCGCATGCCCTCGATCAATATTGGAAAAAGCACTTGATCGGATTTATTATGCATTAAAGGAAATAAATTAATATCATATCCCCGTGTATTTATTACTCTTTTCTAAATTTTCTCTTCTTCTTTTTACTAATTTTCCGACTTAAAGCAACTCCGCAATGATTACAAATTATCGCATATGAATCTACTTCCATCGTAATGAGGAATATTATTTTAGTCTTGAAATACAAAAATCTCTCACCTCTTTCTTTTGTTTCACAGTAATTCTAGCTATTTATTTAAATATATTGTTGCAATTTTAACCTTGAAAAATACATTTAGAAATCATAAAGCACTAATTATTAAAATTTTTAATGCTTTTATCATCTATAATTCCAATTAAAAGTAGATTACAAATGAAAGAATATAACATCTCTGAAATACAGAAGTTAATGGAGGGGGGAAAAATTACAGCACAACAACTCACGAAGAATTTTCTTTCAAGAATTCGCAAACTCGATAAAAATGGTCCAAAAATAAATGCAATTATTGAAATTAATCCTGAAGCTTTAAAAATAGCGGAGAACCTTGATGAGGAAAGGAAAAATAAGAAAGTTCGTAGTCCATTACATGGGATACCAGTGTTGATCAAAGATAATATAACAACTGCTGACAAAATGATGACTACAGCAGGCTCATTAGCCCTTGAAGGGTATAGATCCACTCAAGATGCCTATATAATTCAAAGGTTAAGGGAAGCGGGAGCAGTAATATTAGGTAAAACAAACCTAAGTGAATGGGCAAATTTTCGTTCTACTCGTTCTACTAGTGGATGGAGCAGCCGTGGAGGTCAGACTTTAAATCCATATGTCCTTGATCGTAATCCGTGTGGCTCGAGTTCTGGCTCAGCAGTAGCAGTAGCGGCAAATTTATGTGTAGGATCTATTGGTACTGAAACTGATGGTTCAATTATATGCCCATCCAATGCAAATTCAATAGTTGGGATAAAACCATCAATTGGTTTAGTTAGCCGAACGGGAATAATTCCAATATCACATAACCAAGATACTGCGGGTCCTATGGCAAGAACAGTTGAAGATGCTGCTATAATGTTAACTGTTCTAGTTGGCCCCGATCCAGAGGATTCTTTCTCGTTAATGAATAATAATGAGATTCCAGCAGATTATACTAAATTTTTAGATATTAATGGACTACAGAATGCGAGAATTGGGGTTGCTCGTAATTTTTTTGGTAGAAATGAACATGTGGATAAGATAATGGAGAATGCTATAAATATAATGAAAACCCATGGAAGTATCATTTTAGACCCAATAGAATTAACAATTGTAAATGATCTCAATGATCCTGAATACTTAGTCCTTTTATATGATTTCAAACATGATATGAATGAATTTCTACCGAAATTTGTACCAGAGGAGTTCCCTCAAACATTAAGTGATTTAATCGAGTTTAATATTCAGAAAAAAGAAAAAGTAATGCCCTATTTTGGACAGGAAATATTCAAATTGGCTGAAAAAAAAGGACCTTTAACGAGAAAAGAATATAAATCTGCTCTAGAAAAATGTCAAAAACTCGCTCGAGAGGAAGGTATTGATATAATCATACAAGAAAATCAGCTTGACGCTATAATTGCCCCTAGTGGTGGGCCAGCATGGCTCATTGATCATATTAATGGTGATCACTCAACAGGCGGAAGTTCTTCTCCTGCTGCTGTAGCAGGTTATCCAAACATTACTGTTCCCGCAGGCTATGTTTACGGGCTTCCAGTTGGGATTTCATTTTTTGGGCAAAATTTTCAAGAACCAACCCTTCTTAAATTAGCTTATGCCTTCGAACAAGCGTCGAAAGCACGTCAGCCACCAAAATTTCTTAATACGATTAAATTTTAAATTAAAAATTTATTCTAAATTGAATTAAATCGATGTCAAATTTAAAATAAAAAATTGTCTATATTTTTCTTATCATATTAGGAGTTATAAATTACTCTCACAATAACAATTTCATTCTTAAACTATCCTTTTATAGAAATTATTCATTAAATTTTATATTCTAGAATAAATTTTTAATTTAAAATTCTAAGTGCTACTACATAAGATTATCTATAATTAAGAAAAATAAAAATCGACGCTCATGAACATACTCCCAACCTTCTCATATCATCAAAACCGTCTTTACCTTACCAATTCCCCTCATACAACCCTCAGACGCTAAGCCTGAACCTTGTATTCCTCTTTCAACACCACACACTCGTGCGTTTGAGAATAGCGGGCTAAATAGGTCGCCCGAAAGCTTCCTACGTACACCCCTATCTCACCAAGCCCGTCTTTTACGGGGGCACTCGTCTCGCATACTCAGTTCGCGTCACCGCGCCCTGATCTCGTTATACAGTGTTTCACACATTCACATTATGATGCTTTATACGTACATGTATTTCTACAGCACATATTTCCAGATTGACATACGGCGCATTCACAGGTTTGCCTTATCAACCCCATCAACATTAATATTCAAAATACCACATAACCCTCATTACACGAGATTGGCTGACTATTTTCGGGTCCGGCTTCGTGCTTAGATGCTTTCAGCACTTATCCATTGGCGCGTGGCTGCCCGGCGATACCTTGTCAGATAACCGGTACACTAGAGGCGCCGGCAAAATGTTCCTCTCGTACTGATTTTCCCTTACCCTCAGTCAACCTACAAGCCCAGCAGATAGAAACCGACCTGACTCACGTCGGTCTGAACCCAGCTCACGTTCCCTTTTAATGGGCGTACAGCCCCACCCTTGGAAGTTATACACTCACGCTCCTCTGCGGATACGTGTATGTGCGCTCCCAGGATAGGAAGAGCCGACATCGAGGAAGCAAGCCACGAGGTCGATAGGAACTCTTACTCGTGAC
>LAZR01001689.1_pt1 | contig 13724 bp, 28 predicted proteins | sample 329461 | NCBI WGS metagenome assembly LAZR01 (sample SAMN03002196, study PRJNA259156) | marine sediment metagenome | biome: sea floor; feature: Hydrothermal impacted sediments; material: marine sediment; isolation source: Loki non-amplified sample from Loki's castle hydrothermal vent sediment ...
ACCAACATCGGTAATGCTGGAACAGACATAACCTCGACGGCAGCAACGTTCGGTGTCGATGTGGATATAAACGCCGACAATTTCTACTTGGGAGCCACTAGTAATTCAACCTTTAGACACCTTACTTACAATACACAAGACGTAAGTACCACAGCACCTATAAGTCCGGGAGGATTTGGTCCTGGCTATGGACGATGGGTACTCATATCAGGGAAAAAAGATGGTGCTCCCGGCGCTCGTTTTACAGATATGCTCCACCTCTATGGAGCTACAGCTAACCTGATTAGTGGTGGCTCAACTTCTGGCTCTCCGGCTGCACGGACGTACACAATGGTTTCTGATGTATTGAACCTTGCTATGGCTGCTGATACTTATGACGTTAGCGTCTTCTTTACACTAGGTCCAAACCCCCAGTAGGCCACACAGGAGACGACAAAATGAGGAACTGGAAGAAGCTCGGGGTCGCGTTACTGGTAGCAGTAGCCTTCACAGCAATAGGGGCAGGCACGATCATAGGAGCTGTAGGTGTACCCTGGAATCCTACACCTCAAGACGAGGTAGCATTCAGTCTTGTTCCTCCGGCACCTACTCCAGTCGAGCTGTTGGCTCTTGTGATTCTGGGGCTCGATGAGTTAGCCTGGACCGACTTTTACGACTCGGCTTCGGCTTTGGAAAGGGACGCACAGGCGATTATGAATGCTGTGTACCTCATCCGCAGGGGGTCGATTCAGGGTGTAGACTTCACCACCGACCAGTTGAATGCTTTGAGGGACCAGGGTTTAGGTGGTATGGTTCGGGCCGTAGATCACTATGCTGACATGCAGGCGATCTCGGGTGTCGATCAGACTGCTTTGAACGTCTGGGAAGCAAGCAACCCGCAACCTCAGCAGTGTTATCTCAGCTACCAGGCTCCTGGATGCCCCCCAATAGAGTAGAGGAGGTTCAAGGTGAAGAAAAGGTATACTGCTCTCACAGCTACTGCAAGTCTTCTTGTCGGTGCTCTTGTTGTTGTAGGCTGGCTAGCCTTCATGAACTTCGGAGACAACAAGTTCAACCGGGGCTACAATGATGGCCTAGTTCAAGGTCGTCGTCAGGTTGTTGACGCTATTTTGATCAACGTTGCTAATGGCGGTAATGTGGTCATTCGACAGGGTGAACAGACTCTTACCCTAGTAGTGGCGAGGCCTGAGTAGTGGTTTCGCTAGTCATCCCGACATACAACGAGGCAGGAAGTATAGGAAGCCTGCTGAAGAGGGTTCTTGAACTTCCACTCGATGACATTGTAGTGGTCGATGACGCCAGTCCCGACATGACTGCGACCTACGCTCGCCACTTTGAGCCTAGTGTCAAGGTGGTAGTAAGACATCACATCAGGGGTCTAGCTTCAGCTGTCAGAGCAGGAGTCCAGGAGACCACATCAGAGTTTGTAATGGTCATGGACGGTGATGGTCAGCACCTTCCTGAGGACGCCCGAGGTCTTCTAGAGTTGCACAGTTCAAACGTTGGCAATCACGATGTGATAATCGGTTCGAGGTTCGCTACAGGAAGTCGGTTAAGCGGGCTTGCGCTCTGGCGTAAGCTAGCTAGCCGCCTTCTCAATGGTGTGTGCAATATTACAACCCGCACATGGTGTAGCGACCCCCTAACAGGGTTCTGCATTGTACGCAGGGAGCTATTGCTAGCTACCCAAACCCCAGGCTTCAAGTTCCTGTTTGAGATACTCCTGAATTGTGAAGTCAAGGTCCTAGAGTATCCCATTACTTTTGCACCCCGAAGTAGCGGAAACTCGAAAGCTAGTGTTGGAGAGATAGCCAAACTACTTAGGACACCCCACTGGGAGAGTGCTTCTGTTGGGGGCTAAGTCTGCAGGTGAGTTGTACACCCTAGAGCGGCCTGATTTCTATGACGCACAGGCCAACTCACCCAACCCGCTACGGAAGTGGTTTCACAGGACGCCATATCAATGTCAGGCGTATGGTTGATAACCACCATCTAGAGGGGGACGTTCTAGACATAGGTTGTGGTAACGTAGTCTGGAACTGGAAGAACACCTACCCAGTCATTGGAGTGGATATAAACCCCGAGGCGCTAGACTACAACCTGGAGAAGGGCAGGATTGTCCGGGGAGTATGTGCACCAGTCGAAGATCTTCATCAGATAGGGGACGGAGCTATTGGCCTAGCTGTCTGCTCTGAGGTTATAGAGCACGTCCCAGGGTTCTGGAAGGTAATAGAGGAAGCTTACCGTGTTCTCAAGCCGGGCGGTAAGTTCATTGTGACTGTGCCTTATGACACCACTCTGAGTCTTTGGAGGCCCCTGTTCTGGTTACAGTGTCTCTACCAGGGTCGTGTTAGAGGTGACGAATACTACAGACAGCATTGTGGTCATGTGAACTACTTCTGCCCGCGTACGATCCGGATGTACTTAGAGTCGGCGGGGTTTGAGTATGTGGAACAGTTCAATATGAGGCGCTTCACCATATTCACAGTAGTTCAGAAGCCCCAGTGAGCACCTATGGGAGCGTAGTCAGAAAGTGTGGCTCTCTACTAGGACACTACTCTCCTGAGTTTTTTCTGGTCCTTGCTGTAGCGATATATAGCTTCACTCCGCTAATAGTTAACGGTACGAACATCATACCTGCGGGGAACGATATCAACCGCCTGAATACCCTCCTACAAGACGGTAAGTACATCTACAACTACTTTGGTCACCTTCCGATCCTCCTTTTTGGTGTAACGGTCTACTACTATCTCACACCCATTCTGGTTTGGTTTAGCCTCAGAATTATCCTCCCTGGGGTATATGCAACCATCACTTGGGTTTGGATAGTCATGAGTCTACCCTTCCTTAGGTTCATGAGTGCCGGAAGCAGTATCTCACTGGTAAACACATTCATCTTCCTTCCGATACTCATGAGAACACGCTTGAGAGCTTGGTCAATAATCCCGCTGGTACTGACTCCAATATTCCACACCTCCACAGGAGGGCTTACATTAGCTGGCTTTACTGTCTATGCAGTGTTCAGACGCAGTTTGAGGGGCCTAGCTTACACTGTTCCGGGTTGGGTCATCTTCTTTACTCTAGGGCACCTTGTCAAGAGCTCTGCCAAACAGGTCTTAGACATACAGCTGTCGGGTGGCAGTACAATATTGTCGATGCCGGTGCCAAGCGTTACATCTAGTGTAGGAATCTCGTTTGCTAGCAACCCCAAGATTGTAGGTGCTCTATCCCTCAGTAACTGGATGACGGAGCATCTAGGCGGTTGGGAGCTCTTTACGATCCTTGCAGCTGTTGTTATCTATTTGGTGTACTGTAAGCGCAAGCATCTGTGGCCCTTAGTGGGAGTCAATGGGGTGCTGCTGAGTATGGTACTTCTATTAGGTGTCGTTACCTTTACGCCCCTTGTTTTAGATGCCGATAGAAGTAGTGGAACTCTGATCCTACTACTGCTGGTTCTCTCTACCGTCATGCTACAGAAGGCTGGTAAGAATGCTGTTGTGATAGTCTTCGCGTTCGGAATGCTACTGTATACGGGGACAATGTCTACCGGCTTTGTGCGGTATGCTAACATGGGCCAGTACGGCCCCTTTATCGACTCGTGCAGTCAATCACCACCGCCTAAAGATTGTAGCTAGGAGGGTTATGTAGTGCTTGGACAGTTCGCTATCTCTAGACCGAAGTCCGACTCTCGTAGTAACGGTCTAGGCTTGTTCTACGCCTTCTACATTGCCTTTGTAATACTCACGTTCACGCTTCCAGTACGTAGACCCATAATGAACGCGATGTCTGGTATGAATGACGGAGACGTTATGAACTACGTCTTCAAGGTCATGCCCTTCCTACCAGTACTAGCAATGGTGATAATCTATCAGCAGTACCGGTACTCCAAGTCTCTCATCTTCAGGTGGGCAGACAAGCTTGCGGACATCCGATTTCTACACCTTGTAGCCCTAGTCCTTATGCCGATAGCGCTCCTCTTGTTTGCTCTGCAAATGCCTGGAGGATGGTGGACTTGGTCAACCTTAGGGTTGCATGTGGCTACTACCGTACTACTGACAGGTCTTCTTAGTGACCGCCTACCTCCCTTCTCTGCTCTGCTAGCTGCCGGTTCTATAGTTGCTTTAGGCGCCGGTCTTTGGGAGGTGATGTACCAAGCAAGCATGTTCACGGTGTATTACGCTCCTCAAGGAGCTAGTCCTAAAGGCTTAGCTTTTGCTGTACTGTTCATTCAGCCAATGGTCCTTGGGGGGACTGCTGTCATACTTCAGTTATGGCTTAGAAGGTCCACATCCTGGGGATCTGGGAGTATTGCACCTAGGCTGAATAAGCTTGTGCTAACCTCTTTTGGTCTCTTCCTCTTAGGTATAGCAGTATGGCACGCTACCGGCTTTTGGGTTGATGTCTTATACGACTTCGATGTTGAAGAGATCCTCTATCAGGGTGACATCAACTACTGGAGCATGTTTGCTTACCGGAGCACCAAAGTAGCTCTAGGTCTTAGTCTGGCCTTCCTCTACCTTCCACGCCGTATAGGAGGTATCAGTGGGTAGGAAAAGGTACCTCTTTCGAGTACGCTTCAAGGTGCGTGGACAGCACAAGAGCTTCAAGACCATAGCAAGAAGTCCACGTGAAGCTGCACAACACCTAAAGACAAAGGGCGGAAGGATTGTAAGGGTTCATAAAGTAACATCAGACGACCCGGTTGACTCGTTCGATGAACCCGAGTATAATTAGAGCAGCGGGAGAGAACTAGGGAGGAATCCTAATGTTCCATGTCTATGTCGAGGATACCGACGAGCAGGTTGGTTCCTACCCTACCCTCCGAGAGGCCAAAGAGGTCGCGTCTCAGGACCCCAGTGAGCTCCTGATAAGTAACGATGATCGCTCTGAGGTGTACGCTTCCGATGATGGGGGAGTAACCTGGAAGAGCAATGAGTTTGAGTCTGCGAGAGGGCCAAGATAATGTTCATCGTCTTCAACGAGGCCACCGCTGAGACTGTCGGGGAGTTCGACACCCTCGAGGAGGCTAAGGCTGTTGTCTCCGACGAACCAGAGGACCGCTTCATACATGACGACCGCCGGATGGTCGGTCACTTCACAGACGACGGCGGCGATACTTGGGACACGATCCCCTACAGTGCGGCCTGCTGATGTACACCGTGACAGAGGCGGAGTCTGGTAAGAGAGTAGCATCCTTCCCAGAACTTCGGACTGCCAAGGAGATGGTAGCCCTACGCCCTGAGTTCTACTTTATACTCGACGAAGAGAGAGGTGTGACCATCTTCACGGAGGATGGTGGCATGACTTGGGAGTCTGAGGACTACGGAGAGGAATCCACCGACCCGACTCGTGCGAAGTGGTTTGATCAGCAACCCGAAAGTAGGGCGGTGGAGTGCCCTAACATTCACGGTCCTGGCATCTGTCGTCTGTGCGAGGCCTAGCTAATGCCCTACAAGCTTACTTTCCAAGGGGAGTTAGCTCTTACGGTGAGGGGCACGGCGTCGGAGCCAGACTTGACACCTCTCCAGTATGAGATCCTAGAGTACCTCTTTGAAAAGGGGTACCGAGACACATACGTACGAGCCTCCGAAGTGGCAAACGCTCTAGGGCATCATCCTCAGGCTGTTAGCGGTTCGCTATACTCACTTTTCGCAGGGAACTTTGTCGTCAAGGGTATCGAGGAGATAGAGTCGTGGTAGGCTTGAGAGGGTAAAGAATGTCGCCACACTTTCGGGAACTTGCATCCATCGTGGAAGAGGAAATTGACGTCCTGGACGACGTAGAGCCCAGTGAGCTAGAGGGCTGGGATCTTCCAGCTCTGAAGTCTGCGTACACGAAGTTGCAGACCGGAGATGGGGGCCTTACCGCGGATGAGAGGGCAGCAGTAGCAGACGCTCTCACAGACGTTGGAGAGCTTTATGTGCATGCTGGTACCTCTACCGGCTATAAGGAAGCAGATGCTGCTTCACGCCGGGGGTCCTTAGCTGCCATGGCTCAAGCACGTAGTCTTGGAATAAAGCTACGTTAGAGAAGGTGACTAATGCTCTCCGGATGTTTAAGCTACAACTAATAGACGATATGAATGGACTCGATACTTGGAGGGAGTTCAGATCGCTCGGAGCTGTGGTATCTAGAGCCATCTCGTTCGTGTCATCTGACCCTGACCGCTTAGCACTATTAAACATGCCTGATGGTTCTACTTTCGGCTTCTTTAGCGACAGCAATGTCATCAACATTGCGAACTACTCCCATCCCGGAGAAGACATTGCTATGCACTTAAGGCCGGAGTTCTTCAGGAGACGTGAAGTAGTTGTCAAACGTGACTCAGAACTCCTGGGCAAGATAGCTAGGATGTTCGGGTACGAAGTTTCGATCTCAGTCGTTCCTGAGTTCGCCTAAGAGAGGGTTAGATCATGGACCGCTATGAGGTCATACTCGGAGAAGAAGAGGACGAGGTGGTGTTTACTACCGAAAACCTCTGGTCTGCAAAGAACTGGGTGCGAAAACAAGTGCTACACGGGTTTGATCCTAGCGAGTACACTATCATGGAACCTGAAGGTGGGAGATACTGGCTCACTGAAGTTCCAGAGGGTGCAGCCCGCGAGGACTATGTGTGGCTTGAGGAGGAACTGTAGTCATGCTAGAAGCGCGACGGTTTAATCGTAACATTGTACTCTCTGGGTCTCTCGATGACTTTAGGGAGGCTACTGGAGATCCAGAAGCAACAACATTGCTGGAGATGGTGGAAACCATTGAAGCAATCTGGGACACAGATGATGTAGACTGGAGTACTCGCATCATCTCAGTTTTTGCAACACCTACTCAGTGGGCCGAAAACCTAGGTGAGCCTGAAATCGGCAACAGTTTTCCTAGAGTGCTCAACGCTATGAGGGATACTTGGAGGGCAGAAGTACTCTGATGGCAGGCTCACCCAACTATCAGTTCCTGTCAGAGGTCATTGACGACCTGGATCACGAACAGCTCACAGAGCTGATGAACTGGCTTGCGATTAAGGGGTACGCTCCTACTCGCCCCAATATCAACGCATGGAGACGCGAACGCGGTCTTGCATCGTCTCGCGAGGACATAGCAAGTGGAAGAGACTAAGGTGGAGACATGCTAAGGGCGCACACGGTAGGAAGCAACGTAGAGCTCATCGGGCTTCGTAGCGACTTTGGAGAGATCCTCGGAGAGGAAGAGGACGCCATAGCTGCAGTAGAGGGCTGTTGGGACTACACTGAGCTACTCTGGAACCATCGAGACATCATGGTTACTGCAACACCAGCGCAGTGGGCTGAAAACCTTGGAGATGTTGGGTACGGAAAAAGTGCCCACGAAGCAATGCGTGGAATGGACAGGGTCTGGGGGGTAGAGGTAGCCTGATGGAACGCTATGAGGTCCTCTATATGGACCACACTCGAGTCTTTGCTTCTGATAGCCTCCAAGCGGCAAAAGACTGGGTGCAGACTAAGATCCAGCAAGGGGCTATAGGGTCCGATCACGTTGTCTTCGACACTGAGAGCGGTGAGACCTGGTACACACCTGGGCCGTCAGAAGATAACCCTAACTACTATCGGTGGGCCCAAGAGTGACCACACACATTAGGGGCCTGCTGCAGGCTGGGAGAGCAAGACCAGCTTATGAGAATTAGATTTAGACCCGACCGTAGATATCACGTAGTTCGTGAGAATGATGGTCTAGTGGTTTGGACTACCGACAACCTTACAGAGGCTAAAGGGAAGGTAGCAAGACACCCAAACGCTGACTATATATTCGACACCGAAACCGAAGTAGACATCTTTACTGAAGATGGTGGTTTATCCTGGGAGACGTCTGGAGACTCAGTTAGTGGACCTGAGACACTCACAGATATACTAGCTAGACAGCGTAGTGAACACACTCGAGGAGTGATACAAGCTATACGTGCGGGGGTGTTCGAAACTCCGGAGTATCAAGAGGCGGCTCGAAAGCTAGCTCAAGAGGACGCTCTGAAGCAACCTCGTCGACGTCGTAGGGATTACGGTGGGCGAAGCATCTTCGGGGTTCCCTAGACTTCATGACCTCACACATTCAGGACATACTGTTCCCGTACCAGAAAGAGGACGTTGCCAGGTTCCACCAGGACATACCTCGTGGTATCATTGGCTCGGACATGGGGACGGGCAAGACTGAAGAGTTCCTTGCGATATGCGACATACTACAGGCCTCCAGGGTACTCATAGTTGCCACCAAGACAATGGTCCTGGAGTGGAAAGCCAGGATCGCCTTACGCTTGGGTGAAGTGGCCGGAGTTCCTGACGGTGTAGAGGAGGGAAAGTATACCAGATACAGCCTTAGCCTGGAGCACTTCAAAAACTTCCGCTACCTGATCATAAACCACGAGATGCTACGTATGGAGCGGTACATCAAGGTTCTGAAGCTGATACCCTGGGACGTCATTGGGATCGACGAAGCTCACAGGTTTACAAACCATCGCGCACGTCATCCTAACCAGAAACGTGTCCGAGGTCCGAAAGGCTCTCGTCAGGTTTGGGGAGCCAGACAGCTGGCTACTATTTCTACCCGCTTCTACTGGATAACAGGAACTCCCTTCCTCAACTACCCAGATGAGTTGTGGGGACTATTGCACCTACTCTATCCTGAACAGTACCCCAACTACTACACCTTCGTAGGTGACTACTGTATTACGGTACCTACTCACTGGGGTTTTCGTGTCGTAGGCCCACGCAAGCAGAGGACAGAAGAGCTTAGGGAGAAGCTTCATGCTGTGATGATACGGCATGAGAAGTCGGAAGTTATGCCTTGGCTAGTCAAGCTCCCTCCAAGAGACATCCCCCTACAAATGTCGGGGCCTCAGCTACAGGTATATCAAGAGATGGAAGTGGACTTTGTAGCTCATCTCCGGTCGGGCATTGATCTATTTGCAAAGAGCTCTCTGGCTCAACTTATGCGGCTACGTCAGATAGCCTTAGATCCTGCCATCCTTGGTATCGAAGCCCCATCCGCAAAGACCACTGCACTACTAGACATTCTGAAGGACTTGAACCAAAGTATAGTGGTGTTCTCGTGGTTTAGCTCCTACCTCAACTATCTGTACGGTCTCCTGGACCAAGACGAGTGTAGTATCATTACTGGTCTCCAGGACACTGCTGAGCGACATCGTACTATAAAGCACTTCCAGGCTGGGAAGTCGAGGATCCTGTTAGCGTCTATCAAGGCTGGCGGTGAGGGCATTGATCTCACAGCCGCCAGCGTCTGCCTCTTTACAGATGTAACCTGGGTACCTGGAGACAGCAAGCAGGCAGAAGATCGTTTACACCGTTACGGTCAGACAAGTGCAGTTACTGTCCTACGTCTTCTGCACCCAAACACCATAGACGAGGACATGCATAAGGTCAACAAGCGGAAGGCGAAGGCCTTCACAGAAATTGTGGCTATTCGAGAGGCCATCGACTCTATGACACAACGTCAGCAAGTCGGAGTTCTCACGTGATGTTTGAGGTTCTGTTCGGTACTAGTGACGAGGTAGTCTCCGAGACTGAAACACTTCAGGAGGCGAAGGCTTTTGTAGTGTACTCCGTGCACGAGAGGGGCTTCGGAGCTGAACAGTTTGTCGTTGTTGAGGCAGACAGTAGTAGAGTCTGGACTTTAGATCCCTTCGAAAACGAGTGGGAGGAAGGAATCTAATCTTAGGGTTAGGGTTCCTGTATGATGCGATTTCTTGTCTTGTGGGGAGAAGAAGACGACATTGTATACGGTTCCCAAAGTCTCCGAGAAGCTAAGCTATACGTTGCAATTCGGGTGCACGAAAGAGGCGTAGGAGCTGAAGAGTTCTCCATCATTGACGATCCCGGCAACCGAGTTTGGACTCTAGATCCCTTCACGGATGTATGGGAAGAGGGGGTATAACCTCATGGTATCGCGGTCTTCAGGAAGAGCCAAAAAGCTGCCTGCTGGGACAAAGGTCAGTTTCACTCAAGACGTTACTGACGGAGACATACAGAAAGGTGATGTAGGCACTCTTAGGATAGAGCGACAAACTCTCCCTAGGGGTCGTGGAGTCATCTCTACATACTTTGTGGACTTCGATGACGATACCTCCATCGAAGTAGAGGGTGACACTACCTTCTGGGTGGCTGAAGAGGCCCCTGAGGTGACAGAGCGACGTCGAGAGCTCCATACCAAGATCTCGCAGGTTGGTCGTAGGGTGGGCAGCCGCCTAGGATCGATCGGTAAGGCAATCGGGGCGGCTGGCTTGGTTGCTGGTACGAGTGCTGGCAAGGCTGGTGTGAGAGCTGGCAGGGCAGCTGCGTCTCGGTATGAGGGGATAGATAGACCCTCACGTGCTCAATTCCGTGGAGAACAAAGGTCTTCAGTTCGAGCAGCTCGGCCTAGTGCATCGGGTACAGGTCGGGGAAAAGACCCTTGGTACGGTACCGGTGAATACCGCAGCCCTCTCGAAGGATCTCCTGGCGGAGCAGGGCCCCCAGCCGCAGCTCAAGCAAGGCCGCCTGTCAAGACAAGTCAGTGGAAAAGTCCCCTCGAAGAGACTCACAGAGTTTCATTCGACAGCGTGACTGGCGTACCCCCAAAGAAAGACGACCCCTGGTATGGCACTGGGGAATACAAAAGCCCTGTCGGGTAGGACTTACGTTCCACTGACTCCGAAACAGCAGTCGAACCCTTGAAGTTTGGGCTAACCTGCCATATACTTATCTGTATGCAGAACAGACAGATAAGTATATGGCAGGGAGAGTCTCTTAGGTAGGAGCTACTGTGGCCAGCATTTTCGTCGTGGCCCAGATGTCTTTCAGAACCACTGAAGATGCAGGTGAGTACCAGTCGCACGTCTTCGACGAAAGCGGGTTCGAAGCACAGCTTAGGGTAGTAGGGAATCACTACGCAGTAATCACGGTAGTTGAAGCTAAGAACAAAGCCGAGGCTGAAGGCATTGCGGCTTACCTCCGAGAGTTCACATTCAATGAGCGCGTACCTCAGGTAACTATCCATACTCGGGGTGACGCTCAGATAGCTGTAGCCTCAACGTCAGTCGAAGTTGCCGCACCCCTAGATGCAATCTCGGAAGCACGCAGGCGCTACGACGAGAGCCCAAAGGCTCAAGAATACCGCCGCAAGTTCCGGCAGTCTGTTGCCTTCAAACGTAGTCAGCAGAACTACCAACAGTCTTCAGCAGGGCGAGCCGCTCAGCGAAGATATACACAAACTGCCCAAGGGAAAGAACGACGCCAGGCTTATCAACAGTCGGAGAAGGGTAAGCAAGCCCGTAGACAGTACCAGGACCGGCGTAGGGCTCGTCTGAGAGAGCTCAAAAATCAAGGTCTACTGTAGCCAGATAACTGAGACTAACCGTATTGCATGTAGGAGCTATTCTGTAGTATACTATAGATAGCGTAGAAAGAGGGGGACAGGTGCATGAGTATCAGAGTGGATCAGGGGATCACCTGTCCTAGTTGCGGGACCAAAATAGGTAACGTACTAGAGATCGAGGTTGAGACGCATATGTCAATCGGACTGCTACTCATGTCTATCTTAATCGGTCTGGCATTCGGCTTCTCGTTTGCAACCCTGGCCCCAGATCGGGTCATCATGGAAGCTGTGGGCGTTGGGGTAGTTACAGCCAGCATTGCCTTCCTGATGTTCCTACGCATTCTGCCCCGGCCCATGTCGGGTCGTTTGATCAGGGAGACACCTCAAACACCACCACCACCCGACCTGACGGCTCAAGCACATACCGACCCCGCCCAGACACTAGAGCTGGAGTCTGAAGAAGCTGTTGGGGCCGGTAGTGATGTCCATCGCGTTTGAGGTCTGCAAAGAGTTCTCCTTCGAAGCAGCACACGCTCTTCCTACACACGTAGGTAAGTGTACCAACCTGCATGGGCATAGCTACAGACTACAGGTTTGGGCTCGAGGGCCCCTGTGTGTGGACCCGCAAGCCAGTAACTATGGCATGGTAGTAGACTTCGGAGACCTTAGTCACGTCTTCAAGACCTACCTAGAGCCCAGGCTAGATCACCAGTACCTCAATGACAGTCTTCCAGTTACCGTCACTACTGCTGAAAGGGTAGCACACTGGATTCTGGAGATGTTTAGGCAGCACGTCTCTGACATAGTGTACAAGGTAAGACTGTACGAGACTGCCAGCGGATACGCAGAGGTGTCCATCTAGGAGTAGGTCAGTTGAACCTGTTCAAGGGGGCCACTAGGCCTGCTCTGCTGTTTCTGACTTGGGTCGTCACACGTCATCTACTACCCTACGGTCTAGTGGCTTCGGGTGCTAGAGTTTCGTCTGTGAACCAGATGTCCTACGCGCGTCTTGGGTTCGAGCTGTATTATGGGAGGTGTAAAGGTTGCGGAACTGACATAGTTTCGCGACGCAGCCTAGACACGTGTCGTAGCTTCTCCTGCTTCAAGAAGACAGCCTAATGCTAGTAGGTGTGGGTAAGCCATGCACACATTGCGTAAAAGGTACCTATCTCCGGGGAGGTAAAGGTGAGCTGGTCTGCTCTGCTTGCAGTCGGAGGATAGTGCTGGAGCCACCTGCAAGAGGGAGTACTAACGGGCGTAATCCAGAGCAAGACCAAAGCCTTCTATCCGAAGACGACGTATTTGCTATCGTGGATGCTCTGACTGAACAGTACCTCAGAGCTAGAGGGAATGTCAGACGCAGTAAGCTAGATCTAACTCGCAGGCTCAATACTGAGAAAGCAGACTACCTAGACTCCCTCATAGCGAGGATCCGGAGGCTATAGCGTGCTAGACGTCAGGATAAAGACTGATGAAGGCGTAGATGTACCCGCCTACGCTACCGATGGATCCTCAGGTGTGGATATCGCAGCTGGGGAGACAGTACGGATATTCTCTGAGTCGTGGCAGAAGGTACGTACGGGTCTGTACTTCGAGATACCCGAAGGCTTCGAGATGCAAGTACGTAGCAGAAGCGGTCTTGCAAGCCAAGGTATCACCATAATGAATCAGCCTGGGACTCTGGATAGTGACTATCGTGGAGAGCTGATACTCATAGTACACAACCACCAAAAGGGGTCTTATAGGATATCTAAGGGCGACAGGATAGCCCAGGGTGTCTTCGTAGCTGTTGAGAGGGTAAAGTTCACTCTCGTAGACACCCTCAACGACACGCACAGAGGAGCTGGTGGCCTGGGCTCTACTGGAGTAGGAAGTACATGTCCTTAAGAGAGGGAATACTCCTGGAATTGCATGAACGTAGCTATGTCAGTCTACCTGAGCTTGCTGGCACCCTAGAGATGCTCGTTACACCTGAGTTGATCTCATGCATGTGGGCTCTCAAGCGTGAAAAGCTGGTGTCTTGGAAGATTGGTTACTACATCCGACTATCAGCTCGTGGTGCACAGTCTGCACTCAAGATTCAAGCAGAACGCACACCACTTGAGCAAGCAAAGCTTACTACTAACCCGTAGCTTACCTCTGGCAGGTATGCTATAATGTATACAAGACTCGTAAACCGAGGAGCGAGTTTTCGGGTGAAGACCACAACAGTAAGGGAGAGGCATCTTGACCACCCCACGTAGGGGACAGAACCCCGCCACCACAGAACTTCCGGATGACATCGAGCGCATGCTCGAGAAGACCCTGCGCCAAGAGAAGGCGCGGGCGGACTACAACAAGCGGCCTGATGTGCAGGCCAAGAGGAAGGAATACCAGAGGCGGCAGCAGGCCCAACG
>LAZR01001690.1_pt1 | contig 13712 bp, 13 predicted proteins | sample 329461 | NCBI WGS metagenome assembly LAZR01 (sample SAMN03002196, study PRJNA259156) | marine sediment metagenome | biome: sea floor; feature: Hydrothermal impacted sediments; material: marine sediment; isolation source: Loki non-amplified sample from Loki's castle hydrothermal vent sediment ...
GAAACAATTCGATAGATTTAAAGGAAGAGTAATGTTTCCAATACATTCTATGTCTGGACGGGTGCTTGGATTTGGAGGACGAATTTTAACCAACGATAAGAAAGCTGCCAAATATCTTAACTCTCCGGAAAGCGATATTTACCATAAGAGTAAGGTGTTATACGGTATCTATTATGCCAAGCAGGCCATTGCTAAAGAAGACAACTGTTTTCTTGTTGAAGGCTACACCGATGTAATCCAATTTTACCAACGAGGAATCGAAAATGTAGTTTCCTCGAGTGGTACCGCACTAACCTCTGAGCAAATCAGATTAATCAATCGCCTCACCAAAAATATAACGGTTCTTTTCGATGGCGATGCAGCCGGTCTACGAGCCTCGGTTCGAGGCATCGACCTGATTTTGGAGCAGGGGATGAACGTAAAGGTCTGTACATTTCCAGAAGGTGAGGATCCTGATAGTTTTGCGAAAAATAATGAGCTTGAAGTGCTTGAAGCTTATCTTGTTGACAATGCGAAAGATTTTATTCAGTTTAAAGCGAACCTTTTAGCCAAGGAGGCTGCAAACGATCCGATAAAGCGAGCCGAAACGGTACGTGATATCGTTAATAGTATCGCCAAGATTCCGGATGCTATAAAACGTGAGATCTACATTCAGGAATGTGCTCAAATCATGAACGTCTCAGAAGGGGTGTTGTTCAGCACATTGGCCCAAATGAATAAAAAAACTGTAGCTGATTCTACTAAGAATACGGAACAGAAGCAGAAGGCATTCGATGTGGTTAAAAATGAATCTACGGTCGAAAAGGTTGACGTTCAATATGAACTCGAACGAAAGATTATAGAGTTATTATTGCTCTATGGTAAAGAGGTGCAAAATTTTGAAGACTTGGTTTTAAAGGAAAATGATGCAGGTGATTTGATTTTAGAACCTCTTTCTTTGGAATCTAAGGTCTATGAAAAAATTTATTTAGATCTTCAAGAGGATGAGATTGAGCTTGCCAATGAACATTTCAGAGGTATTTATTATAAACTGATTGAGGCTCTGAATGAAAGCGATGACTTTTCTATAAACTCTTTCCTTTCGGATTTGGATCAAGAGTTGGTATCAGAAATTTCCTCTATTTTAATGGAGGAAGAAAAATATGTTCTGCATGATTGGGGCAGGAAAGACATTTATCCGAAAGAAAAGGGGGCTGGTGTAGCACAATTGGTAAGTGAGACTATCTTAACCTTACGCTGCTTTTTAATTAAGAAAAGAATGTTGGCCTTACAAAACGACACACAAGAGAGTACTGATGATCATCGAGAAACGCTTGAAGAAATTATGAATTATTTAAATCTAAATAAGCTTTTAAACCAGAAGTTGAATAGAGTGCTCTCTTAATTAGAAGTGATTTTTCATCATTTCAGTAATTCAAATAGACCTTGGTATTTGTAGATTCTGCCGCCCGAATGAAAGTTGATAGTTTTATCCATCGAAAAGAATAGCATGTTGTAATTGGCCTGGGTCATGTGTCGCTGAATTTAATCGTTTAACAACATCATTCCCGACAAAACATAAAAAAACCCCAAAGTCACGTAGATTTTGGGGCATGCATTTTATACAGGCTGTTAGTAAAGTTCCAATGCCTTTGCTTGCTGCAATAAGTCGACCATATTATCGACATTCAACTTTTTCATTAGACGAGCCTTGTAAGTACTAACCGTCTTTTCGTTCAGATTAAGTCCGATGGCAACATCTTTATTTCGTTTGCCACTGGCCAATAATTTCAATACTTCTACTTCTCGGGTTGACAATTTTCGGAAGAATCTTCTCGGTTTTTGAGTGCCTTCATCGAAAGCTAAGCGCTGTGCAAGTTCGTTGGTGATGAACATATTTCCTTCACTCACTTTCTTAACCGCAGAAATTATGTAATCAATGTCGGAAGCTTTTGAAAGATAACCAAAGGCACCTGCACGAATTGTACTTAAGGCATACACATCTTCAGATTGTCCGCTATACATCAATACTTTGATTTCAGGATACTCTTTTTTAAGTTTTCGTAACGTAGCGATACCGTTAATTTCTGGAATATCCATTTCTAACATTACTACATCTGGAGTTACTTTTTCCAGTTTCTCGAAGAGTTCTGAGGTAGTTGAAGCAGCCTCAATTACTTCAAAGCCTTTCGCATCCGATAACACTTTTGTAACGCCCATCCTAATAATCGGATGATTGTCCGCAATTAATACTTTGATCATTTTGATAGTTTTTATCTAGATAAAAAACACTAGTAGCACGTGTAAAAATACTGACATGCAATGTAAGGCTTTAAAATCTAATTTGTTCTTCAAAATTGCTTTTTTTTTATTAAACAGAAGCAATTTCTGACATTTATTCGATTAGATAACAAACTTTTAGGTCAAATTACTAATTTAAACTATCGGGAATCTCACAAACCGGAATCGGAATCATCTTATGGCGGTTGGCGGTATTAAATTTATTATAAATGTCGAAAACTTCCTTTTCCCTGCCTGAAAAGTCAGTTTTTCCTTCTTCCTGCATCCGCATGGCCCATTCAAGTTCTGGGTATGATGCTCCAATTTGGTCTTCATCGGTTCTGTCATCTCCCCAAAGACCGTCGGTCGGTGCAGCTTCTATAATTTCTTCGTTAATTTTTAAAAACTTCGCAACTTCGTATACTTCGGTTTTCAACAAATCGGCAATTGGGCTAAGATCTACTCCGCCGTCACCATATTTTGTGTAAAATCCTACACCAAAATCCTCTACCTTGTTTCCTGTTCCGGCTACTAATAGAGAATCTAATGCTGCAAAATAGTATAGGATCGTCATACGTAGCCTTGCGCGCGTGTTGGCCAATGACATGAAACGGTCATCTTCATTTAGTACGGGCGGCAATACATTTACAAGGGTATCGAAAACAGGGGTGAGATCAACAGGTACTCTTTTTACATTAACAAAATTTTGCTGTAGCCAATCAATATGTCTAGAAGCTCTGCCTACTTGACTTTCTGCTTGATGGATAGGCATCTCTAAGACGAGTAGATCTAAACCGGTCTTTGCACATAACGTAGACGTGACTGCCGAGTCAATGCCTCCTGACACCCCAATGACAAATCCCTTCATTTTTGCCTTTTCAGCATACGATTTCAGCCAGTTTACAATATACGCGGTTACCTTTTCTGTTTGCATAGCCTTTTCTTTATGTCTAAATCAATTAACTTTGTAGGCTAAAAATAACGCCTTGACCTTAAATACTAAAATGTATAGGGAATTACTTTACAGTGCTAAGACGATTTTTACCATATCAGTAATTTTCATCATCATTATGGGATGTGCCGATAGTGATAAGGTAGCCGATGACATTGAAAAAATTCAGGTTGATTTGGAAATTGCGCGTTTCGACCGTGAATTCGCAAGTGCTAACCCTGCGAATATTCCCGCTCTTCAAAAAACATATCCGTATTTATTTCCTACTCAATATAATGACAGTGTTTGGATTGCTAAATTGAAAGATTCCCTACAAATTGAACTTTTATCAGAGGTTGATAAGAATTTCGATGATTTTTCAAAGGAAACGGAAGACCTAACTCTACTATTCAAGCACATTAGGTATTATTTTCCTGGTTATGAGATTCCGAAAGTAATAACCGTAACTTCAGATGTAAGCTATAATAGTCGCATCATCTTAACAGATAGCCTTTTGTTAATAGGTCTAGACAATTATTTAGGACCGCAGCATAAGTTTTACCAAAGTTTTCCAAATTATATTTCCGAGGGATTGGACAAACAATTTTTGATAAGTGATGTGGCAAACGCTTTTGCGAATCAAGTAGTACCAAAGCCTAAAGACCGTAATTTTTTAGCTCAAATGGTCTATTATGGTAAGGAATTAGTTTTAAAAGATAAGTTGCTTCCATTTATATCCGATGCCCAAAAAATTAACTACTCCGGTGATCAGTTGGCTTGGGCAGACGCTAACGAACAGCAGATTTGGCGTAATTTTATAGAAAGCGAATACCTGTATAGTACCGATAACAGATTAGGTCAGCGTTTTTTAGATCTCGCTCCGTTTTCCAAGTTCGGACTCGAGCTTGACAATGCATCCCCTGGCCGCATTGGCCGATATATGGGTTGGCAAATTGTGAAAGCATTTATGGACAATAATGAAGTCAGCCTTCAGCAAATGCTATCGCTTTCTGCGGAAGAAATATTTACAAAATCGAAATACAAACCAAATAAATAGAATGGCAAAGTTGCACACCTCTGAAATTAAGTTAAAAGTCGGTCTTGACGAAAACCGCGTTCCTGAGAAACTCACATGGTCTGCCGAAGACGGTGGCATCGTAAATGAAGAGGCCAAAGCCATGTTGCTATCGGTTTGGGATAGCAAAAATCAAGAATCGCTAAAAATCGATCTTTGGACCAAGGATATGCCTGTTGACGAAATGAAAACTTTCTTTCATCAAACCTTGGTTTCCTTAACGGATACCTTTATGAAGGCGACCCAAGATGAGAAAATGACCGCCACAATGAAAGATTTCTGTGCTTATTTTGCGGAGAAGATGGAGCTGGAATAAGTTTCTACGTCTTCTAACTATATAAGAATACGAAGAAAAGAACTTAATTCTATATACTGTAAACCAAACTATTGCTGCAACAAAGCCGACTGGTTTAACGACGGGTTAAATTTCTTTTAGCGTGTATTTTTGGTCTGAAAAATTCAATCCTTCCCGTGAAATAAGAGTGTCAAGTGAGCCATCAAGTAGTATTAAATTTTCACCATCCATTTCTGGGATTTCTATACTATCCAACCCATTTACCTGGGTAAGTTCGAAAGCAAATTCTAGTATTTTCACAGCTAAATCTGTTGCTAATACATAAATCCGAAAGCAAAGCCTTTCTGTAGCGATCATGTATTGCTTTTCTGCGGCAGCTTTGATTTTCAAAATTAAATTACCTGCTTTCTCTTGTTCCATTTCAAGCATGAGATTAGGTGCAGTACCTAAGCAAGTTTTTAATATAGGATACATACGATCCCAAGCCTCTGCCGCTTTTTGCCAATTTTCTCCTGTGATTTTTTATATTGTACAAGCATAGATACTTTTTTCATGAGCTTAGGTTAAATTTTGAAGCTCACTTTTAAGTGGTATCTGAACTTGAAACTAAATTTTTAGGCCCTAGCTTCCAATATTAAATTAAAAGGTGTTTCAGTAGCTCTTCGAAAGCGCGAAAACCCACCAGAAGTTGCCACTTCACGCAAACGTTTTTCACCTGCTTGGGCACCAAGGGCCAAACCTACTTCCTGATTTAGGGAACAGGGCGTACAAAGTGTAGTGGAAAAGGCATAGAATGCTCTACCTACAGGGTTTAAATTTTCCTCTAGGGCATCATTGGCAAAAGGTTCTACTATCATACAGGTGCCATCAGGTTTTAGGGCTTGCTTTACATGTGCACAGGCGCCTACGGGATCACCCATATCGTGCAGGCAGTCAAAAAACATAATAAGGTCATAGTTTTCACCAGGAAATGACTTTGCGGTCGATACCTCAAAAGAAACATTGTTTAAACCTTCAGCTTTGGCTTTTTGCTTGGCGTGTTCTATGGATTTGTCGTGATAATCGTACCCAATAAAGGTAGAGTTGGGATAGGCCTTTGCCATTATGATGGTGGAAGCCGCATATCCACAACCGATATCCGCTACTTTGGCCCCAGTTTTTAGTTTTTCCTCGACCCCCTCCAAAGATGGAATCCATTGTGAAATTAAATTCGCTTCGTACGAAGGACTAAAGAATTTTTCGGTTCCGCAGAACAGGCAGTTGCTATGGTCGCCCCACGCAACACCTTCACCAGTTTTAAAAGCTGTTTCCATTTTGGGTGCATCTTGATAGACGGACGTAACGGAATAAAAAGCCCCGCCCATGAATACTGGACTTTCTGGATTACCAAATACAGCGGCCTGTTCCGGGGTCATTGAAAAGCTTTTACTTTCCGCATGATAAGTGACATAGCCTGAAGCGGCTTGAGCGGACAACCATTCGCGCACGTATCTCTCGGCAGTATTGGTTTCATCGGCCAATTCGGTAGAATTCATCGGTCCTGATTGTGCCAAGCATTTGTAAAGTCCCAGTTTATCGCCCAGCATAACCAAAGGTCCGTTGGCCGCAGCGCCCATTTCCGTTACTACTTTTCCTAACAGTTGATTTAATTTTTCTTCATTTAATTCCATGATGCTACTATTTATTTGAATAATTAATTTTTCTTGAGCTGGGGGAACTAATTTTTACGACAAGCTTAGGGCAGCTGGGATGAAAGGGCTTTCGCTATTTCATTAAAACTTCGCAATATTTCTGTAAAATAAAGTCTTATAAACTGACCTCAAATTCATTAGTGCCAAAGATGGGAAAAAGCTTAAAGTACCGTATAACGGACATGTTGCAGTGTTGTTAAATTTTAAAGCCGAGGTTTAACTTATGGTGCAGAAACTTTAAATTATGTTGGTATACCAGTTTTTGATATGGCTTTTTTGAAGTAGTTTTAATGAGCAATGCTATTTTGAAAAATCAGATTTTTCCTCAAAGTTCTCTGTATCGGGCGTCACTTCTTAATTGTAACCGCCTAAGTTCATTTTATCCAGAATGGACAAAAATCGACATTCGCTTCGGAGGTTTATAAAGTATGGGTCGTATTTAATTTCGCAAAGATATATAGAGTGTCTTTCAAAGGCTATTTCAAGATATTCCAATGCTTTCTCAGTATCACCAATATATCCTAAGGTTTGTGCATCAGCATACAAGCCGAATTCACCTAAATTAGAAGGCGCTCCAACTGCGCGTAAATCACTATCTATGTAATATCTATATACACCATTCAATCCTTTATTTTTATATGAAATTTTTAGGGTATCAATGGATAAAAAATGGGGAGGTACCCTTTCAAAATAATCTACCAATTCTGCTATACCCTTATCGTTAAATCCTTGGGAATTATATAGTTGTACATTTATCCAATAGGAAAACATATTATGCCCGTTTATTTCCTTCAATTTTGAAGTTTCCTCAAAGGCCTTGTCGTATTTGCCTTCGTAAAAATAATATTGTGCACTCTTTAGATTGGCTACATATGACAATGGGTCAAGGCGAAGTGCCTTATCTATATGTTCTCTAGCTTCATAAGATTCACCTCTCACGCTAAATAAAAATTGAGAATAATAGATATAAGCATTTGAGTTATTTGGGTTGAGTTGAATGGCATGTTGATATTCTTTTTGTGCTTTTGCCATATCCCATTCGTACATGTACGCCAAGGTTCCCAAGGCTACATGCGCCTCTGAAATAGTGTTGTCCAACGCAATGGCCTTGAGTGCCAATTCTTCAACTAGTTTTACCGAATCGTCTTTATATAGGTTTTCGCCAGAAAAAAGGTATGCTGTTGCCAGCGCTGCATAGGCCAATGCAAATTCCGGGTCTTTTTCGATTGCCTGTTTAAAATATTGTATACTTTTTTCACCTTTACCATGGGAGTGGTCTTTCAGATTAAAGAAATGTTTTCCTTTTTGGTAAAGGTTATAGGCTTCTATATCTTTTGTAGGTATTCTTTCAATTTGCCTTATTTGGTTAGGGGATAGAACAAGCTCTAATTCTGAGGCAATCTGTTTTGATATTTCGGATTGGATATTAAAAATATCGACAAGATTCCGGTCATAGGTATCTGACCAAATTTGTTCATCCTTTTTTGCATCGATTAGTTTTACGATTACCCTCACCCGATCATCATATTCTTGGACACTGGCCTCCAATAAATGGGAAACATTAATTTCTGAAGCTATTTCTGGACTAGTTTTGGTTGTTTCCGCATATTGGGCCATGCTGGTATCCGAGATTAACTTAATACCTGTAATTTTATTTAAGTGGATCTGTATGATTTGTGCAACGCCAGCTGCGAAGTATTCACTTTCTTTATTATTGCTCAGGTTTTTGAATGGGAGTATGGCAATGGAAGTTGAACTTTTTTCCATTATATCTATTTCATCTCGGTAATTAGCTTTTGAAAAGGCATTTACAATATAGAAACCGATAGGAAGCAATCCCAATATTACCAATACTAATAAAATAAACTTTCTAGGTGATGGCTTGGCCAACCACAATGTTTTATTCTCAGTATTAGAATTTGCAGTAATGGAAGATGCTGATATCTCAATTCTGTTCTTAACCTCCCCTGGGGTATAGCCGTAGAGCTTAAGAAAAGAGGTACTGAAATAAGTGGAGCTGCTAAACCCAACACGGTATGCCACTTCTGAAGCAGTAACGTCTTCTTGCCTTAAAATTTCTAAAGCTCTTTTTAATCTGTATTCCCTGATAAATTGACTTGTAGAGATACCGAGGCGTTTTTGCAGCTTCCGGTGCAGACTTGACCGGCTCATTCCTACCGTTTGGGCGAGCCTATCGACACCGAACTGTTCGTTGTTTAGATTCGAAGCAATTTCATTCATCAATTTTTCGACCAAGCCGTCATGAGAGCCTTTTTTCTGAGATCCTTTAGATAAATTATCACCCGTACCCATTACATTGCTTAATTATTTTCCAGGGGAAAGCCTTAAATTAAGAAAATAATATTAGGATGTTGCTGGCGGACAATTTATTGCAACTCGATATTAGGGTTTAATTTTGTTCGGAGAAAACGTAAAACCCTATTAAAGTACCTACTGAACTAAGAGAACCAGCAAAACCTAGCCGTATGCAATTTCGAAAATATTTTGTTGGCAATTTCATCAGGTATTTCACTTTTGTAAACGAACAGAGCTAACGAAAGTAATGGTTTGCCTGCGAACATGGGCTTTAGCCTTCGATATATATGAGATTGCCTTATCAATAATTGAATCGCTAAGTGTCTTTAGTCAAAGGAATGATTTGCCAGTATATTAGTTCATATCAATAGCATCCTCCTTTTTCAATCTTTCATACTCCTCATTGGTAAAAACCCGAGAACGAATAATAAAGCGAACGCCCATGGGTATTTCTAAAGAGAAACTTGAACCACGACCTTCCGTTACATCGATGGTTAGGTGGGTATGTTTCCAGTATTCATATTGATCGCGAGACATGTAAAACTCGCTGTCTGCTATTTCCCCCAGCAGCACGTCGCTGTCGCCTGTCTTGAACTCGCCTTTTTCGAAACACATGGGAGTAGAGCCATCGCAACAGCCTCCACTTTGATGAAACATAAGCGGACCAAAACGCTTTTTCAGGGTTTCGATAACTTTAAGCGCTTCTTCGGTCGCTGAAACTCTTTCTATTTTTGTAATCATTGTGTCTTATTTTTATTCTAATATAAATCAAAGAGAAGGCCGAAGCCTTCCCTAAAAATTAATTAATTGAATGACCAGTCCTAAAAGAAGCCCAACTTATCCTTACTGTAGGAAATAAGCATGTTTTTGGTATTTCTATAGTGATTCAACATCATCTTATGGTTCTCACGGCCAAACCCGGATTTTTTGTATCCGCCGAAGGGCGCGTGAGCAGGGTAAGCGTGATAGCAGTTCACCCAAACACGACCCGCTTTCACCGCTCTTGGAATCTGGTAGATTTCATGAGCGTCCCGCGTCCAAAGTCCTGCTCCCAAACCGTATAAAGTGTCGTTTGCGATTTCAATTGCTTCCTCTGCATTCTTGAAAGTGGTGACAGAGGTCACTGGGCCGAATATTTCCTCTTGAAAAACACGCATATTGTTATTTCCCTTAAATATGGTTGGTTCTATATAATAACCGTTTTCAAGACCTGAGTTGAGATTCGCTGCTTTTCCTCCGCATAGAATCTCTGCGCCTTCTTGTTTGCCAATATCAAAATACGAAAGAATTTTCTCGTACTGATCGTTCGAGGCTTGAGCGCCCATCATCGTATCTTCTGCAAGCGGATGTCCCATTTTGATAGCTTTGGTGCGTTCTACCACTCTATCCATAAATTTATCGTAGATAGACTCGTCAACTAAGATTCTCGACGGACAGGTACACACCTCACCCTGGTTCAAGGCGAACATAACGGCACCTTCAATACATTTATCGAAAAAAGCATCATCGGCGTCAGCTATACTCTTCATGAAGATATTGGGGCTTTTGCCGCCCAATTCCATGGTAACAGGAATAAGGTTTTCGGAGGCATATTGCATAATTAACCGCCCTGTCGTAGTTTCTCCCGTGAAGGCGACCTTTGCAATTCTAGGAGAAGAAGCCAATGGTTTACCTGCTTCGGGCCCAAATCCGGTTACCACGTTCAACACACCTTTTGGAAGTACATCTTTAATGAGGTCCATCAAGACCATTATGCTTGTAGGCGTTTGTTCTGCAGGTTTTACAACGGTACAACATCCCGCCGCCAAGGCTGGGGCGATTTTCCATGTAGCCATTAAAAGCGGGAAATTCCAGGGAATTATCTGACCAACTACACCTAGCGGTTCTTGTAAATTTATACTCACCGTATTGGCATCGTGTTCTGACATAGTGCTTTCATCGGCGCGTATAGCCCCGGCGAAATATCGAAAATGGTCTACGCACAAAGGCAAGTCAGCCGCGCGAGTTTCTCGAAGTGCTTTACCATTATCTACAGTTTCGACCTTGGCCAGATACTCTAGATTTTCTTCGATGATATCTGCAATCTTAAGCAATACATTGCTTCGCTCGGCTGCGGGTGTTACCGACCAAGTTTTAAATGCGGCATGAGCGGCATCTAAAGCTAAATCTACATGTTTTTTGTTTCCTCTTGCAGCCTTGGTAAAAGGTTTGCCATCGATGGGACTAATATTATCAAAATATTCGCCGCCGCTAGGTTTTACCCATTCACCACCAATAAAATGATCATACTTTTCTTTGAACTCCGGTCTCTTTACGGCCGTGTGTTCTTGTTCTAGTGTTTCCATGGTATATGAAGTTTAAATTAACGTTTCTTAAGAAGATTAAGTTACTACATAAACAACCATCTTGAAAATGGAATCGACTTTGTATTAGGTATTTTATTGATAATTTAACGTTTGGGGACTGGGATTATAATTAAAATAGAATTTTAAAGGTGTTTAAAATAGGAGTTTCGTAATGGAGGCCTGAAATTGATGATTAAGGGGATGTAAAAAATATGAACATGGGGTTTACGAAATGGAAATAGTATATTCAGTTCCGTACCGATCTGACAGATTGCTCCACAATTGAACCGTAATTGGCTTGGATATCGGTCCACATTTAGAAAAGGTTAAGGTATTTAATTTGTAGAAAAAGTGATGGTATATAAGTATCTCTGCGTTTCGTTTATAGAAACCGCTCACTTAAAATATAGCATGGAAGTAAATTTGAGGTCTTAACGTATAGAAGTGTTAAGGGTTAGGTTGGTGATTTTGACTGCCAGTAGTACTTTACCTAAGCGTTTTCTTGAAAAATTCATCATTGATTGCATCAATATACCCAAGAACGTCATCGCGTCCCATTTTTTTAGAAGACGAGGTAACGAAATACTGCGGTGCTTCTTCCCAAACCCCTGCAATCAGCTCAGCCAAATACGCATTTATGGCCCGTTCGATTGCTTTGGGTTTCAACTTATCGGCTTTAGTAAAAATAATACAGAACGGAATGGCGTTTTGGCCTAACCATTCCATAAATTCCATATCTATTTTTTGCGGTTCGTGTCGAATATCAACGAGAACAAATGCACAGACTAGTTGTTCGCGTTTCGCAAAATAGTCGGTGATATATTTTTGAAAGGTTTTTTTGCTTTTTTTGGAAACGCGTGCGTATCCGTATCCAGGTAAATCTACCAAAAACCAATTGCCATTGATCTTGAAATGGTTAATCAATTGGGTCTTTCCAGGCCTACCGGAGATTTTTGCCAAACTCTTTCGCTCCGTAAGCATATTGATCAAGGACGATTTGCCAACGTTAGACCGACCGATAAATGCATACTCCGGCAGGGGCTCGTTAGGGCATTTAGCCACGTCTGTATTGCTTATGATAAAAGTTGCCGTTTTAATATGCATAGGTAGGGAGGTTCAAATTAAAAACCGCGCTTCTCCAACCAAGCATCTAAAATGGTATTGAATTCTTCAGGATGTTCCATCATGGGCGCATGGCCACACTTATCAATCCAAAAAAGCTCGGAATCCGGCAGTAATTCATTGAATAGTTCGGCTACGTCTGGTGGGGTTACGGTATCGTTCTTACCCCAAATGATACAAGTAGGGGTTTTCATTGCCGGCAAATCGTCGGCCATATTATGACGAATTGCACTTTTAGCAATGGCCAAAGTTTTTAAAATCTTGTTTCGGTCGTTTACGGTCGCAAATACTTCGTCAACAATTTCTTTGGTAGCTACCTTTGAATCGTAAAAGACGTTCTCCGCTTTCTTCTGAATAAAATCATAATCACCACGTCTGGGGTATCCGTCGCCCATAGCACTTTCATATAGACCAGAGCTTCCCGTAATAATCAAAGCCTTCACTTTATCTGGATACATTTTGGTATGTAGCAATCCGATATGACCACCTAAGGAATTGCCCAGTAAAATGACATCCTGTAATTTCTTGAATTTGATAAAATCCTCAACAAATTTTGCGAACTGTTTTACATTGGTCTTAAGCATGGGCATACCGTATATAGGTAGCTCGGGCAATAATATCTTATACCCCTTTTCCGGGAAATGATCGGTGACTCCTTGAAAGTTGCTGAGCCCGCCCATTAGGCCGTGTAGTATAATGATAGGGGAGCCTTCTCCCTTTTCGATATACCGATATTTCCCTTCCTCGATAATTTTTTCTTCCATATAAAATGGTTACGGTGGTTGGGCCAAATATAGGCAATTCAAAGTAACGTCGGTGAATCGTATAAAAATTCGCAAGACAAATCGTGATGGAAAAAGAACTTGCGCATTTCAGCAATAGGGAAAGCAAAACATAACACAAGACACCACTACTTATCAACAATGTGGTAATTTGTGGTAAAATGTGGTAATAAAATGTGTATTTTTGAGTTATAGTACTGTAAATCCTTGATTTGGTTGCCGTTTGGGTCTAAAAAAAGGATTTAAAATAACAAAAACCATAACGTGATCAATTTCATTGGCACATACGATTGCAAGGCTGATTCCAAAGGTAGGATAATGATTCCGGTTGCCCTAAAAAATCAGATGTTGCCAATTTCGAGTAAGGGTTTTATTATTAAGAGGTCGGTCTTTCAACCTTGTTTGGAACTTTATCCAAGGGAGGAATGGGATGCCTTGATGTCGAAGGTGAACAAGAAAAACAAGTTCAAGAAAAAGAACAATGATTTTATCCGACGTTTTTCGGCTGGTGTGAAAGAAGTCGAAATTGATGGCACCGGAAGATTGTTGATTCCTAAAAATTTGGTGGATTTTGCAAATATCAACAAGGAAGTAGTGCTAAGTTCGGCCATAAATATTATAGAGTTATGGGATAAGGATAGCTATGAAAAAGTACTAGAAGACACGGCTGAAGATTTTGCCGCGTTGGCCGAAGAAGTAATGGGTGATGATGGAGACGATGGCGATGTATCATAATCCAGTTCTCTTAAAGGAGTCCGTTGACGGCCTTAATATCAGAAAGGATGGTACGTATGTAGATGTCACTTTTGGTGGTGGAGGTCATTCCCGGGAAATATTGAAAAGGTTGGGTACTGAAGGTAGATTGTTGGCATTTGATCAAGATGAAGATGTTCTTG
>LAZR01001691.1_pt1 | contig 13712 bp, 12 predicted proteins | sample 329461 | NCBI WGS metagenome assembly LAZR01 (sample SAMN03002196, study PRJNA259156) | marine sediment metagenome | biome: sea floor; feature: Hydrothermal impacted sediments; material: marine sediment; isolation source: Loki non-amplified sample from Loki's castle hydrothermal vent sediment ...
ATCTTATGTTATATTATGCTAAATTGGACAGCCACAAAAGAGAATAAGGTGAATAAAAAAGAAACTATTAAAAAACTGCAGGATGAAGTAAGAGAAATTAATGAAAGTAGTAGAAATAAGGGAAAAAGGGGATATTGGGAGCTTGTTCCTAATGCGAAAACTGTTACTGCCATGATAAGGGTATTGCCCCGCTTTTCAAATAAAGGTATTCCCTTTGTGGTAGAGCCGATTAAGCCAATGTTTGGTAAATTACTCGGTTTTTCTCTTGGAGAATATTATCAGGATCCTTTAACTTATTTAATAGCAGAGCTAAAACAAAAATTATTTGTAGCTAAAGAATTCGACGAGGATACTTATATTGATAAGAAGATTAGGCTTTATTTTGGTATGCTTCTGGAGGGTTCCCTTTTTGGAATGAGGTGTTTATTTAGCGATAAGATAAATCCTACACTTAAAATGACTACTCCTGTGATTAATTCCGAGGAAGATCTTAAGAAACTTGAACATCCTGATTTTTATGATAATGGCATTATGCCTATTCTTCATAAGTTCTATGAGGAAATTGATAAACACTTAGACAGTGATTTTCGTGTATTATTTCCTGATTGGATAATGGGACCTTTTGGAGTTGCCTGTTGCATCAGGGGATTTGAGCGATTTATAATGGATTTAGTCACATCTCCTCAATTTGCCAAAGATTTATTGGGTTTCATAGTAGAAGCACGTAAAAGGTGGACTAAGGAGAAGACAAAATTTTTGGGAGAGAATTTGGAGTTAGGCATTATGGGAAATGATGACGTTGGTTGTCCTACTCTTTCTCCCAAATTATATAAGGATATGATTTTACCTTATGAACAAAAACTTCGCAAATTTTATGGAAATCTGTTTTATTGGCATAGCTGTGCAGATGTCACCAAATTACTCCCTTATATACATGAACTTTCACCATGCTTGTTGCATGTAGGGCCATGGACAGATATAGAAAAATCCATTCGAATTTTTGGTGGAGATACCCCGCTTGAAATATGCCTTGATCCTGTAAGCGAGTTTTCTGAAGCAACCGAGAGTTATATTAGAAATAAGTTAAGAAAAATTACTGAATTATGTGAGGGTAATAAGACAAGATGCTACATAAAATTAGATTCTATAGAATCGTTCGGTAATTTAAAGAAAGAATTGCAGAAATTAAAGGTATTTTGTCATATAGCTCAAGAAGTGACAAAAAAATAAGGAAATTATCCAGAAGAGGCTAAATTAGTAAGAAGAGCTAATTACAGCGCCTCGATTGAGGCTAAAAGGACAAAAGTTCTATATACAGAAGCTACTAAAGGGAGTAACATTGCCATTCTGAAGTAGACGTCAGATCTATTGCGTGGTTGTATTCAGTGTGGTGGAATTCAGAAATAAAATTAGATGAATAGCTGGACAGTGATCTATGCTAATTATTGGGGAGAAAATCAATACGGTGAGAAAAAAGATAGCTTTGGCTGTGGAAAAAAAGGATGTTGAAGCTATTCAAAAAGAAGCAATCAACCAAGTTAAAGCTGGAGTAGATGTGCTGGATGTAAACGTAGGAAACCCACTGAAAGAAGCGAAAAATATGAGGTGGGCGGTGAAGGTTATCCAGGAAGTGGTGAATATTCCTTTATGTATAGACAGTCCTAACCCAGAAACTATCAAAGCAGCATTCCAGGTATGCAGGGATAAAAAAAGAACCTGGGCCAATTCTATAACTCTTGAGAAAAAAAGGATAGAGGGTGTACTCCCCCTGGTCAAAGAATATAACTGTCCCTTAATTGCGCTTTGTATGGATGATAAAGGAATTCCTCCTACTGCCAGGGAAAGATTAGAGGTAGCCCGAAGATTGATAGAGGTAGTGAGTGATTTTGGTATCCCCCTGGATAACCTTTACATAGACTGTTTAGTTGAGCCTATCAGTGTGGGACAGGGCAAAGCACAGCAAAGTCTAGCTACCATCAGAATGATGAAAAAAACCTTTCCTCAAATAAAGACAGTAGTATGTTTAAGTGCAGTCTCTTTTGGTTTGCCCGGGAGGAGGTTAATTAACCGTACCTTTTTGCCTCTTTTGATAGAAGTAGGAGTAGATGCTATTTTTCTGGATCCTTTAGATGAGACTCTTATGGCTATTTTGAAAGCAGCTAATGCCCTGCTGGACAAGGATGAAAGTTGTCTGGATTACATCAGGGCCTATCGAGAGGGGAGGCTCAAGATTTAGAAAAGCCTTCAAACAATACAAAAAGGATATAGAAAAAGAGAAGTTCCCGGGATGCTGTGATAGTTTTCCAATAAAAGATGAAGAATTTAGCAAATTAGTGGATATTTTAGCAAAGGAGCATACAAATTGAATTTTTTCGATGCTCTAAGAACTAAGAGATTTCTGATAACTGCGGATGTTGTTCCCCCTAAGGGGGTAAATATCTCCAAGATGTTAAGTAGAATTGACTCTCTGGTAAGCAAAGTAGATGCAATGAACGTGGTTGATCTCCCAGGTTCGGTAATGAGGGTAAGTCCTTTACCTATAGCTCTCCTCTTAAAAGAACGGGGATTAGAGCCTATTCTTCAAATGACCTGTAGGGATCGCAACAGGTTAGCTCTACAGGCAGATCTTTTGGGAGCCTATATACTGGGTATAACAAATATACTGGCACTTACTGGGGATGAAATAGATCTAAGCGATGATCCTGGAGTAAAACCCGTATTTGACCTTGACTCAATTGAACTTTTAAAAGCTGCACGAAAGCTGGAGAAAGGACACGATTTGGGGGGTAATCCTCTGAGAGGATCACCAAAATTCTGTATAGGAGCAGTTGTTGATCCGGGAGCAGATCCTGTTGAGCCTGAAATTGAGAAGATGCAGCGAAAAGTAGAAGCAGGAGCAGAATTCTTTCAGACTCAGCCTATATTTGATATTAAGGTTTTTGCTGAATTCTTAGAAAAAGCTGGTAAAGCAGAAGCTCCTATACTGGGGGGTGTACTTCTTTAAAAATCTGCAAAAATGGCTCGATTCATGAATGAAAACATACCAGGAGTGAGAGTGCCTGAACATTTTATTCATCAGATGGAAAAAGGGCAAGATCCAGTACAAGCTGCCATTCAAATTGCCTCCAGTATAATTGACCAGGTAAAAGACATTTGTAGCGGCATCCATATTATGACCGTTAACTGGGAAGACAAAATTCCTATGGTGTTAAAGGCAGCTGGTTTAATCAAATAGGCATTATGCGTAAAGAACATTTTAGAAGATTGTTAGCTAAATTTTGATTAACATCTATTATTCTCACTTTGATATTTGTAAAGGAGCGACAAAAAATTAATTCTATATCGATTGAGGAGAAAATGATGGGTGAGATTAAAGTAGCATTTTCAGGCACGGAGTTTAGTAAAGATGAGCCTCTTGATGTCCTTCTAAACACAGCAAAAGACTTCAATGTAGAATATGTAGAACTATGGCTACCTAAAAATATAGGAAATTTATCAATTGAGCAAGTTAAGAGCAAACTAAACATAATTGGGATAAAGATAGCCTGTGTTTCCACCTGGAGTCATCTTGTGGGAGTGGATGAAGTTGAACAGAATAGAAAGTTAATTATGGATAGTTTAGAGTGGGCGAGTAAACTTGGGGCTCATTTTGTAAATACTTACTTTGGACATAGCAAAACAGGTAAAGAAGGAGAAGATAAGCTTATAACCTTATATGTTGAGAGGACAAAACCTTGTTTAAGAATAGCGGAGGAAAAAAATATTATTATAGTTTTAGAAAACGAGTTTAATGTGTTGAGAGATGATCCTGATAAAAGTGACGTTACGCGGAAAGCCGAAGGAGTCCTTAAGTTAATGAAAGCTGTGGATTCTCCTTTCTTCAGGGTAAATTTCGATCTCTGCAATTTCTATATAGCTGAAGAAGAGCCCTACCCTTATGCTTATGAAATTTTAAAGGGCTATATAAAATACATACACCTCAAGGACGGTGCAAAATATGTAGAATCACGAGAATCACGTTATGATAGTTCCACTAATAAGATTTTTAGTGATTATGAAAAACTCTATGTGTGCACTCCCTTAGGAAAAGGAGCTATTAATTATGATGCTTTTTTGAAAAGATTAAAGAATGAATATAGTGGATTTATAACTTTGGAGCCTCACGTCCATAGAGAAAAATTAATCAAGGTCCTGGCTGAAAGCATAGATTATCTTAAAGAAAAGGGGTTAGTGTAATATGTTTTTATACGGAGGTTTCGTTAATGGAGAAAATAAACTTAAATGGAACATGGGCACTATACTATACTGATCCATCCGAAGATAAAATTTCTGAGTTTTCTCAAAAAGGCATAGCTGACCTAGGCATAAAGGCTAAAGTTCCAGGCGATGTTCACCTTGACCTTCTTAATGCAGGCATAATTAAGGAGCCTTTGTATGGGAAAAATGCTGAATTATGTAAATGGGTCCAAGAAAAAGATTGGTGGTATTCTCGGGAGTTTATAGTTCCAAGAGATTTTATAAAAGAGAAGGCGGACCTATATTTTGCAGGACTTGATACTTCTGCGGACATTTGGCTAAATGGTAGGAAAATAGGAAAACATAACGATATGTTTATTTCTTACTCAATCGATGTAACAGGTGAAATAAAAGAAGGCAAAAATCTTCTTGTAGTAAGAGTAGATCCAGGTTTGAGAAGCGTGAAGAATAAGGTAAATGAAGATAGATACCCTCATATATCCAGCTTGGAAAAGAACAGTTCTTTTAGAATGTGGCTGCGTAAAGCTCAATTTAGCTTTAAATGGGATTGGGCTCCCTATCTTTTGACTTGTGGAATTTGGCGAGAAGTAGAGTTGCGTTCCTATAAGAAATTAGCCATAAGAAATGTCTTTGTATGCCCGGATTTTCAACAAGGAGGAAAAGCTAAGCTAAGCATTTTCACCGAAGTGGAGAATTTCTTCTCCAGAGAAGTTTCTGTTATTCTTACCTATACCTTGCAGGGTGAGAAGAAATATAGTTGGGAAGAGGAAGGCAAAATACAAGCAGGCCTGAATTCCATAAAAAAAGACCTCTTCGTTGATAAACCTATTTTATGGTGGCCGCATCCATTGGGAGAACCCTTCCTGTATAGCCTTCAATTGAAAATAATTCAAATTGATACTAGAGAGACAATAGATTGTAAGAAAGAAAAATTTGGAATTAGAAAGATAGAGCTTGTTCAAGAGCCTTTAGGTAAAGAAGGAAAATCGTTTACTATAAAAGTAAATGGAGAAAAAGTCTTTTGCAAGGGAACTAATTGGGCTCCGGCAGATTCGATAGTTGCTCGCGTAAGTCGAGATAAGTACAGATATTTGCTTGAGAGTGCAAAAAAAGCACATATTAATATGTTTAGAGTTTGGGGCGGCGGGATATACGAAGATCCCTATTTTTATGACTTGTGTGATGAATTAGGAATAATGGTATGGCAGGACTTTATGTTTGCCTGCGCTTTTTATCCTGATGACAATCCTAAATTTTGTGAAGAAGTGAGGCATGAAGCCAATATTGTAGTAACGCGTCTTCGCAATCACCCCTGTCTGGTTCTCTGGTGTGGAAACAATGAAAATGATTGGATTTATCGTCGTCGGGTCGAGGCAGGTCAGAATCTACCGACATTTTACGGAGGTAAAATCTATCACCAGATTTTACCTGATGTATGTGCCAGATTGGACCCTACCAGGCCTTACTGGCCATCCAGCCCTTATGGAGGAGAGGACCCTAATAGCGAGTACCGGGGAGATAGACATCATTGGGATGTACCTATAAACATCGCCGATCCCATAAAACGCGTAGATTTTAGTCTTTGGCTTAAGGATAAGGGAAAATTCATTAGTGAATATGGGACATTCAGTGTTTCTTCTTTGGAAAGCCTTAAGAAATTTATTCCTCCTGATGAACTATATATTGGATCATCCGCGTGGAGGCATCATGGCAATCAATTTGAAAAGGATACTTTAAATACGGCTTTGGAATTTTACTTTGGCTGTAAGGTTAAGGATATAACTTTAGAGGATTACATATTGCTTACTCAATTTCTTCAAGCTGAGACCTTGAAATCTTCCCTGGAATATTTTAGACAACGAAAATACAGGTGCAGCGGTGCTCTTATTTGGATGCATTCCGATTGCTGGGGTACTATAAGTAGTCTTTCCCTCATAGATTATTACTTAGTTAAAAAACCTGCTTTTTATTTTGTCAAGAGAGCTTTTGAGCCTATTATTATAACATTTCAAGAGGGGAAGAAGGATGAATTATGTTTATGGATAGTCAACGATACTCTAAAAGAATGTAGGGCACAGTTAGAATACGGAATTCTTAATTTGGCCAATTCCAAAATTATTTATACTAATGTTGTTCAAATAATTATTCCTCCCAATGCTTCATTGCAGGTGGCGGATCTTAAATTGTCCCCAGGGACGGAGAGGGAAAGTTTAGTTTTTGCTTATCTAAAATCTAATAAGGAAGTTCTTACTAGTAACAGATATTTTCCTACAAAATTTCAATTTAGAAAATTGAAGCTTCCGAAAATTCAGACAATAAGAAGGCAAGTAAAAAGAATAAGTAAGGATGTATTTTCTTTGACGCTGTGGACAGATAAATTTGTTTGGGGAGTTTGTCTTAATTTTCCAGAAGAAGTAGAGCTGAATGATAATTATTTTGACCTATTTCCCCATGAAAGAAAGGAAATTATGCTAAGAGGAAAAGAAGAAAAAGTTAATCAACTTAAAATAGATACTATGAACACTTTAATGAGAAAAATATAAATTAAAAAGTGATAAGAGGGAGGATAAGATATGAAAGCAGCAGTTTTAGAAGGGCTTAAAAAGTTGGTGGTTAAAGAGGTTGAAGAACCTCGATGTGAAAACGATCAAGTAAAGATAAAAGTACATAAAGCGGCTATCTGTAATTTTTCAGACTTAGAGGTTTACGAAGGTACCAGTCCTGTGATGGAAGCTTTAGGATATCCTCATGTTTTTGGTCATGAAAATAGCGGTGAGATTGTAGAAGTGGGCAAAAATATAGAGGGATTTTCTATAGGAGATCGCATTGCTTTTTACTATAAAGGTACAGGGGCATTTGCTGAGTATAATATCTTGACACCTTCTAAGTTAGCCATTGCGAAGTTAGATGAAAATGTTTCCTATGATGAAGGAGCTATCCTGGAAATAGCAGGCGGGGGGGCAATGCGAAATGTATATGGTTCCGGAATCAAACTGGGAGATAATATCCTTACAATGGGGGTAGGGCCTGCTGGACTTTTCGCTGGGATGTGTGCTAAATTATCAGGAGCTAAGAGCTGGATTGCTCTTGACTTGTATGACTTTCGACTTCATAAAGCTCTTGAATTGGGAGCTACAGCAGTTTTTAATATACTTAAAATGAGTCAAAAAGAAATAATTGATGCTATTCATGAACAAGTAGGAGAAATTGATATTGTTTTTGAAACTATGGGCGAGGATCGTTCTCCGGATAAAAGTGGCCTTGATTTTGCCGTGAATATAGTAAAATTTGGTGGGAACATTCGTCTTTTTACTTATTCAGGCGAAAGGTATAAATTTTTTCCAGGAGAGGTTCAAACTAAAGGGGTAAATCTTGTAGGCCGAAAACCTTCCCTTGAAAGAACCAGAAAATTGATTAATCTTGCTCAAAAGTGGGTAGCTGAGGATCGATACCCTATCAAAAGGCTTATAACCCATCATATTGGTTTAGACGATATAGAAGAGGCACTAAAACTAATTAAGGAGAAGTCCGATAAGGTTTTGAAGGTAGTAGTTGATATATAAATCTTAAATATCAATCGCCTTTAGCCTGTCTAACTTACTGTGAGTTTAAGATTGACGAGGAATTAGCGCAATGGAAATTCTTAGAAAAGGGATCTAAACTTGAAAGAAATAGATAGACGATTACAGGTGGAGATGTACCGGAAGATGGTAGAGATCCGGATGTTTGAGTTAATCGTTGCTCGACTTTTCAAAGAAGGCAAGTTAAAGGCGTTGTTCATATTTCCGTCGGGCAAGAGGCTGCAGCAGTAGGTGCCTGTTTTGCCTTAAAAAGAGATGACCATATGGTAGGCAATCATAGATCACACGGGCATAACCTTGCCAAAGGAGCTCGTATGGATAGATTGCTGGCTGAGATATTGGGTAAGAGCACAGGTTATAATCGAGGAAGAGCTGGCTCTATGAATGCAACGGCGGTAGAGGTAGGAAACCTTTGGTCCACAGCTATTGTAGGAGCTAATCTGTCTTTAGCTGTAGGAGCTGGCTTAACGGCAAAAATGAAAAAAACGAGGAGAGTTACTCTCTGTTTCTTTGGTGAAGGAGCCTCTAACACAGGTGCCTTCCATGAGTCTCTTAATTTAGCTTCTATCTGGAAGTTGCCGGTAATATTCTTATGTGAGAACAACCTCTATGCAGTTTCTACTCCCCTTGCCTCTTCCACTTCTTGCGCCAGCATTGCTGAGAGAGCGTCTTCCTATTCTATGCCGGGAGTTTCTATAGATGGTAATGACGTTTTTGCCGTGTACCGAGCAGTCTGTAAAGCGGTCGAGAAAGCAAGAAGAGGAGAGGGACCTTCTTTGATTGAATGCAGGACCTACCGATGGGAAGGACATTATGTGGGAGATCCTAGAGTTTACCGCTCAAAAGAAGAAGAGAATAAGTGGAAGAAAAAGGACCCCATTAAAAGATTTGAGTCCAGACTGATTGAGATGAAAATATGTTCCATCAAAGAAATTGAGATTATCCATAGACAGGTCAAGCAAGAAATGGATGAAGCTTTAAGATTTGCCACTGGGGCTCCTGAGCCCAGTGGAGAAGAAGTAATGGATTATCTATATAGCCCAAGTTCTGAAAAGGTGACGTAATGCGAGAAATAACCTATCTTGAGGCAATCAAAGAAGCCCTGCGAGAGGAAATACTGCGGGATGATAGAGTCTTTCTGATGGGAGAGGATATAGGGAAGCATGGAGGCGCTTTTGGCTTGACCAAAGGCCTATGGGAAGAATTTGGTGATGAGCGAATAAGAAATACTCCCATCTCAGAAAATACTATAGTAGGCTGTGCAATAGGTTCTGCAATTACTGGATTGCGTCCTGTTGTTGAAATTATGTTTATTGACTTCATAACTCTGGCTATGGATGAGATTGTTAACGCAGCAGCTAAAATCAGGTACATAACAGGTGGTGAGCATAAGATTCCTCTGGTGATTAGAACCCAGCAGGGAAGTGGAGGCTTAAAAGGAGCGGGAGCACAGCACTCTCAGTCTCTAGAAGCATGGTTTGTGCATATTCCGGGGCTAAAAGTGGTACTTCCTTCTACCCCGTATGATGCCAAAGGTCTTCTCAAAGCATCTATTCGTGATAATAATCCGGTGATTTTCATAGAACATAAAAACCTTTATTCTTTGAAAGGAAAAGTTCCCCAAGAAGACTATATTGTGCCGTTGGGCAAAGCTTCACTAAAAAAAGAAGGGTCTGATATTACTGTGCTAGCTAACCAGACACTCCTTCAGCAAGCTCTAGGGGTGGCAAAAGAGATGGAAAAGGAAGGGATAGACATAGAAGTTATTGATCCGATGAGCTATGCACCTCTAGATCGCCAGACCATAACCAATTCTGTAAAGAAAACCGGTCGTGCCGTTATCCTGCAAGAAGCTCATAAGAGCTGTGGCATAGCTTCTGAAATAGGAATGATTCTAATGGAGGAGTGCTTCGATTACTTAGATGCTCCTGTAAAAAGAGTAACTGCTATGGACCTACCCATAGCCTTTGATGTCGCTGAAGAGAAAAGGTGTACTCCCGGCAAAGACGATATTCGAAAGGCTATAGAGGAAACGCTCTCATAAACCTGATACCCTTCAACTAAGTTTAGAAAGTAAGGAATGATGAATCTGGCAAAGATTAGAAAAGAGGATTTATTTGAATCTTTCGCCTCTCCCTGGAAGACGGATCTATTTCAGGAAATTAAGGCCATAGTCAAAGCAATGAAAAGAAAAGTAGTGGTTATTGATGATGATCCTACTGGCGTTCAAACTGTCCATGATGTTCCCATCTTTACCGGCTGGTCAAAGGAGGAACTAAGATCAGCTTTGAGTGATAATTCTACTACCGTCTATCTACTGACTAATTCTCGCAGTTTTCCTTTGGCTCAGGCAGAAGAAATCAATCGAGAAATTGGAGAGAATCTAGCCGCGGTGATGAAAGAGCTCAGGCTCGATATTGAGGTGATTAGCAGGAGCGACTCTACTCTACGAGGCCATTACCCAGGCGAAGTTAATGCTCTGCGCAAGTCTCTAGAGGATAATCTAGTTATTAAGTTTGATGCAGAAATAGTAATTCCCTTTTTTATGGAAGGAGGAAGGTTTACCGCTAATGATATTCACTGGGTTGAGGAAGGAAAATGGCTGATTCCCGCCCATAAGACAGAATTTGCTAAAGATCAGGTCTTTGGTTATCAACATTCTAATCTCTCAGAGTGGATAGAAGAAAAAATGCAAGGAAAGCACAAGGCCAAGGATGTAATATCGGTGACTCTAAATGACCTTCGTCTTAAAGGTCCCTTAAGGGTGGAGAAAATCTTAGAAGATCTTGAAGGTGAAAAAAAAGTGATCGTCAACTCTCTAACCTATAGAGATATAGAGGTATTTGTCCTGGGCCTATTAAAAGCAGAAGAAAAAGGCAAAAGATTTATCTTTCGCACTGCTGCCTCCTTTGTGAAGGTACGAGGAGCAATTGAAGACATTCCTCTTCTTAGCCCTGAGCAAATTTACCAAAACAAAGATACCGGAAAAGGCAATGGGATAATAGCGGTTGGATCTTACATAAGAATGAGCACTGATCAGCTTAATGAGGCTCTAAAACTTGAGAGGGTGAAGGGGATTGAATTAAAGGTCAAAAACCTATTTGATCAAAAAAGTCGAGAAGAGGAAATAGAGTCTGCACTAGCCAAGGCGGAACAGACTTTTAACTCAGGGAAACATGTTTTAGTCTATACAAGCCGAAAAGAGATTCGTCCTGGCAGCGACAAGGAGAAATTGAAGATAGGACGGATGTTTTCAAATGCTTTAGTGGAAGTTCTCAAACGTGTTCAAATTAAACCTTCTTTTGTAATCGCCAAAGGGGGAATTACGGCCAGCGATATAGCCACTAGAGCTTTGGGTATACGGAAAGCTCTAATCAAAGGTCAACTCGAGCCAGGGATACCGGTATGGATTCCGGGAGATGAGAGCAGGTTCCCTCTGGTTCCCTATGTGGTTTTTCCGGGAAATGTGGGTCAAAAGGATAGCCTGGCCAGAATAATCGAGAAACTAGAAAAGAATTGAAACTGTTCCTATAAGGAAAATAAATGTTAAATAGACTGCGCATAGCTTTAGTAGGCTGCGGGCCTGTTTCAGAGAGGCATCTTTTGAGTTGGAAAAACATACCCGGAGTGGAAGTAGTAGCTTTATGTGACCGTCATGAAGAGAATCTTAAGCAGCGAAGTAGTGAATTTGGTATTAAAAGGACATTTAAAGACTTTAAGAAACTCCTGGAGGAGGTGGATTGTGATATAGTAGACATAGCTACACGCCCCTATTCCCATAAAGAATTAGTCTTTGAGAGTGCTCAGGCCGGAAAGCATATTCTCTGTCAGAAGCCATTTGCTCCTACATTAAGGGAAGCACAAGAGATGATTGGAGTATGCCAGGACAAGGGAGTTAGGTTTATGATCTGCGAGAACTGGAGATGGTTCATCTGGTTTCGGACCATAAGAGATATATTGAATTCGGGTGAAATTGGTGAGGTAAAGTACGCTCGAATCACTTCACATAGCTGGACAAGTATTCCCAAAGGTGAAAACCCTCCTCTTCTTCTTGAGCATCCCCAATCCTACCTTAAGGATATGGAGCGTTTAATAATTTATGAGCTAGGAATACATTTTATAGACGTTTTTCGATTTCTATTTGGAGATGCTAATTCTGTGTATGCCCGCACAGGAAGAATGAGTTCTCAGATTGCCGGAGAAGATCTTGCCCTAATAATTCTTGATTTTGGCAGGATGTATGGTATTATCGACATGAACTGGTGTTCGAGATATCGGAAAAATAAGCAAAGTGAGCAGATGCTGATTGAGGGAAGCAAAGGATCCATTATTCTGGAGCAACAAGGTAGAATTCAAATCGTAAGAGGAGATGGAAAGATAAATCTCCCAGAATATGACTGGAAAGGGGAAACCAAACTGCAAACTCATTTTAGGTTACATAAGCACTTTGTTGAGGGAATCCTGGAAAATAGACCTTTTCAAACAGATGCCAGAGATAATATCAAAACCCTTGAAATAGCCTTAAAATGTTATGATTCGGCTCAGGATAACAAAGCAATTATGCTAGAGAAAGATAGACTGCTTAAAAGGTGAAAAAGAATGAATGAGATCGAGCTTGCTGGAATGTATGACCTTCACATCCATAGCGCTCCGGATCTGGTAGCTCGTTGTATTGATGATATAGAGGCAGCGAGACAGGCTGCTGAAGCTAGAATGGCCGGCATACTTCTAAAGTCACACTATGGCTTCACCTGTGACCGAGCTCAGATAGCAGAGAAGGTAGTTCCTAATATTAAGATTTACGGAGCGTTGACTTTGAATGAATCCATAGGAGGTCTTAACGTAGCTGCTGTGGAAACAGCGCTTCGGCTGGGGGCTAGAGAAATATTTATGCCCACAATTTCCGCTGCCAATCATCTCCGTTCAAGAAAGAAAAAGGGTGGAATAAGCATATTAGATGAGGATGGAAGTCTGGTACCTGCAATGAAGGAGATCCTGAACCTTATAAACGAACATAATGCTATTCTGGGAACAGGTCATCTCTCAAAGCGGGAAATTAAGATTCTAGTGGGGGCTGCTAAAAAACAGGGATTAAAGAAAATAGTTGTCACCCACCCGGAACTTCCCCTGGTCAATCTGTCCCTAGATGAACAGTACCACCTAAGTGGGAATGGAGTATATTTTGAGCGCTGCTACGCCTCTACTTTCCCTCTGAGCGGGAACGTCCCCCTGGAACAGATAGCCAGAGACATTAAAGAAATCGGTGCCTCCTCCACCTTACTAACTACCGATTTTGGAAGAGCTGATTATCCTCTGCCCGTAAAAGGCTTACAGACATTTGTTGCTAATCTTAAGAAAGTGGGAATTGAGGAAAAAGAAATAGAGTTGATGACCAAGGAAAACCCAAGGCGACTAATAGAAGAATAAGAGGAAGGGAAAAAAGAGATGTCTATAACTGAAAAAGAATACTGCCAGCGTCTCGTCTTTATCCGCCAGCTAATGAGAAAGAAAGACTTAGATGCCCTTATTGTCTATTCCTGGAAACGAGGACAGGTAACTTACATCTCCGGATACTGGCCAGGTTACATGGCCAATATGGCCATGGTCATTATACCCCAGGAAGGCGAACTCTCTTTATTAATCCGTTTACCCTTTGATTTAGAAAGGGCAAAGCAGGCATCCTGGATTGATGACATTAGAATAGCTAGTACTCTGTCTAAATTTGCTTCCTGCTGCACCCAGATTCTAGGAAAAAAAGGGTTTAATTCAGAGTTTGCGAAACGGCGGCAACCAGCGACGCTACAAAAAAGATGTATTCCGGCAAGTGTCGGTGATTAAGGCCGCTCAAAAGATGGGTATTAGCCTGCAGGAAAT
>LAZR01001692.1_pt1 | contig 13705 bp, 13 predicted proteins | sample 329461 | NCBI WGS metagenome assembly LAZR01 (sample SAMN03002196, study PRJNA259156) | marine sediment metagenome | biome: sea floor; feature: Hydrothermal impacted sediments; material: marine sediment; isolation source: Loki non-amplified sample from Loki's castle hydrothermal vent sediment ...
GTACTCCATCTCTTTGTTGGTATGGATAATAATATTTCTTAAAAATCTTTTCCAAAAACTCTCGAGAAGATTTTCTCCCAGAAGATAAATTTCTTTTAAGTTTCCTCATATGTGGATTCTCCATACGAGGGATTGTTATGTTTAAATCACATTCAATCATATCAAACACGTTTTTTAACAAAAATGTTTTTTCTACTAACACCCCCCCAAAATCGAAGATGAAATGTTTTATCTTGTATAACCTAACTTTTTGCTTATTTCCATAGATCTTTGATTCAGAAATTTCTTCAGGAGAACTCATTACCTAAACCATGATAAATATGTAATTTTTCTATTAAATTTTAACCTTTAATTTTTCAAATTTGTTTAAAATTAGTTCACCTATCTTGGATATATAACTTGATTCATATTTCCATTTTGAAAACGCGGGGAATGAACCAGGGTCTACGATATATAGCTTATTGGTTCCCTTCTCCTTTACCATATCTAGATGACCGAATAAAGCGTCTCCATTTAAATATTTGCGCCATTTCACAATTGCCTTTTTGATATCATCTGGTGTACTAATCTTTTCCATGTCAACATGTTCATTAGATAATGGTGGTTTTATCAATGTGCAGATTTCATTACCGATAAAGTAAACTAGATAATGTTCTCCTATGATATACTTTTCAAGATATAGTATTTGGTTTTGATCGAAGTTTATGTCTTCTACATTATTAATTTTTAAAATTCCATGACTTCCAGAGCTCATTATAGGTTTTAAAATTAAGGGAAAATCTCGAGCTTGTAAAGACTTCTTCATTGTTTCTGGAGTTCCCATAAAGATCTCTGGAGCATTAAGTCCTGCTCTTTTAATTAAAAAATGAGATTCGATGCGGTTTTTTTGCATATAAGAAAGATTAGGATTAGGAATAACTGGTATATTATTTGCCTCTATATAATAAGCAGCGTATAGAAAGAATAATTTTTTCGATTTCAAAATAAAAAAATCATTTTCAAGGAGAGAAACGTTGATGTTTAGATTATTATGAGTATATATTTTAACTTCCCAATTTTTATTCTCAAAATATTCTTTTAATTTACCTGCCAGCATTTTTTTCCGTTTCGATAAGATTCCTATTTTCATGTGCGTGTTCTAAAACATTATTTTTTTGCTTGTTCTAATAAATAGTCTGCAACAATTTTTGCACCATTTTTAATGTAATTAAAATTCGGAGTACAGTTTATGTCAGTTAAATAAAACTTATCATCTGCTGATTTTAAAAAATCTAGTGATGTAATTTTTAAACCTGTCACTTCCATAGCTTTTAGACAATATTCTTCTAATTCAGATATTCTTTTTATCTCTTGTCTTGATTCAATTTTATTTGGGTTTTCCAAGACAGGTATCTGCTTATAAAAATACACATTTTCACCGATTCCATAAATTTTGTATTCCCAATCACTTTTTATAAATTTTTGGTAATAAAGAAATTGATACTTCTCTTCATCGCTCTCAATTTCATTTAATGCTCTTCTATCAGTAACCCTTATGAAACCATTTACTGTTTCTTTAAGTGGAGTGAATTTATCTTTCTTCTGATCTACAATATTTTTTATAATGAACTCCTTAAACGGCGGATTTCCGTCTTTAGGATTTAATGAAAAATCCGCTACCGGAATTCCTGCCTTTTTCAAATGAATGCTGTTCATGAATCTGTTAATTGCATACCAAATTGCCTTATAAGAATTTATAACAGGAATAGAGGTTTCCTCTTCAATAAACTTCACGAAACTTAGTACTAAGTCGCCTTTAGCCTTAACAAAAAAAATATCCTCTTTGAATGTTGAATTAGAACTGCGAAATAAATAAGATTCTTCAACATATATTTTAACATCAGCTATTGTATTTATGTATTTTAAGAATTCAGAAATTTTATGGTCCAAATGATATTTGTCAATAATTAAACCGATTTTTTTCACTTTATGTCCAAATTTGTAGTTTTATGAAAGGAAATATGTATTTCTTTGATATTACATTAATAAAAGTGATCTAATTTAAATAAAATCGATTCAAATTCTGAAAAATTTTGTTGTTACCTAATAAATAATGACTCTACTAAATCATTACATTTATATATAAAAATGAACATATATGATATCAAACCATAGGTTTTGATGATTTTAATGGCAAATAAGATAAATAGAATCTATATTGGCGCCATTTGTAATCGGGATTTGGATATCTTTGAGAAGCTAAAGAGTTTTTGTTATACGAATTATAATATTAAAGTTATAAATCTCTTAATAAAAGGTCTGAATCCTTTTAATATTAAAAAAAAAATTCAAAAAAAGATGAAAAAGTACGCGTTTTCCTTATTTATTGTTAAATTATTATCCCGTGACTCCAATCAAGTTATTTATGATACTCTTAATGAAATGGCTCCGAACATACCAGTATTAAATAGCTTAAACTCTGTCAGAATGTGCGAACATCGAAGTCAAACTTTTAACTTTATTGAACGAAGGTGTAAGAAGTTAAGCATTCCAAAATCGTATTATTCCATTCACGATGCAAGCATTGCCATTAAAAATGGGGTAAAAATTATGATTAAATTAGATACGCATAATATCCCAAATTTACCCAAAAATGATAGGATTATTGGAATTCCAAAGAATATATCCCAATTCAAAGAAATGGTAAAAAAATATAAAGAAGAAAACCTTTTTTTCCAAGAATATTTAGGCAAATTTGATCTAATTTATAAAATATATGTTATTGATCGGTGGGCTGTTTCCATAACATCTCATAACCGTTTAACCCAAAATGAAAATTTATCACCATTAGAATTAGTCCATATTCGAGTACCTATTGATAAACAATTTAAAAGAAGAATCTTAAGGTTTGGAAGAAAAATTGGAATGACTACATTTGGTATTGATTATATAGTTAATAATGATGGAAATCCCTATATTGTTGATGTTAATGATTTCCCAAGCTTCCGAAGAGTCCCAGAAGCAATTAGTTTGTTATCTGACTACATATATAACACGATAACTAGTCGGCAAGTATTAATTAGAACTTTGGTTAAAGCAAAAAGCTAATCGCAAATTATACAATAGATTAAGAAAATTGTTAATTTAACGCTCTTTTTTATTTAAAATGAACTCCACCAGATTTTTTTTAGCAATAAAATCTTCTAATTGTACAGGAGGGTTTTTTGAGAAAAAAGAACACGCTGAACTAAGTGCTCCTCCAATTCTTCTATCTTTAGCAATTTTACTAACCCTGATACAATCTGCTATAATACCTGCTGAATTATTACCGTCTTCTACAAACATCGTAATATCAATTCTAACAGCTGCACCCCCAAAAATTCTTCCCTCTAACCTCATATAAGCTTCTTTTTGGTTTTTTAAGAAGGGAATATAATCTACAGCTGAAATCCGAGAATCTACAGTATCTTTGTTTGGAAGATTAGAAATTACAGATTCCGTTTTTGATTGACGTTTGCCTTCATCATACCTTAATCTTCCATCTGGTAACGGTGTTAATAAATTGCAAAAATCTGAAGAGCCCCCCCAATCTAATTGGATTGTGCGATCAAGAATAGCACCGCGCATTGGAAATAAATTTGCTAATCCTCTGTGTATAATTGTTGCCCCAATCTGAGATTTTACATCATCTCCAATTAGTGAAAGATTTAATTTCTTTGCTTTCTCATTAATTTCTGAATCCCTAGCAACAGGGGAAGGCATACCATTTACTACACAGGCTCCAGCATCAAGAATAGCATTGGCGTAGAATCTAACAGCATTATGGCAACCGGTTGGAAGTAGAATTGCTGCGATATCAACATTCCTTTTTTTCATTTCTTTGCTAACATTAACTGGTATTTGATTATCATCAACGGGAATTATATTTTTAATGTTACTATCTAATCCATCCATTATTGGACCTTTTAAAACTGGTGCGTCTAAGAATGCTGGTTGAAATAGTTTCATATTACAGTTCGGATCAGTAAATATAGCTTCACTTAAATCTCCTTCAACTTTATTTGAGTTAACATCGAAGCCTAAGACAAAATTGATATCATCAACACTATACTGATTAATTTCAGGTAGCATTCCAATTATTTCATCAGGATTTTTCTTATAATTCTCAATTCCTTGAACTAAGGCACTTGCAACATCCCCGATTCCGATGAGAGCACAGCGAATTTCTCTTGTGGGCATTTTACTTGATTTTTAAATATATTTGAGTATTTCAATTAATGTTTTTATCAACTAAGCATAAACAACATTGTAATGAATTTTTGGTTGCCATGATATACTTTATTATTAAATTATAATATTTAAATCATATTAAAATAAGGAATAGATATGTTTACTAATTAAAAAGATAAATTATATTTATTAAAATTTTAGATAATTAATTTATCAGCTTTTTTAGTAATAAAATTTAAAAGAACCATTTCTCACAAAACAGTTAGATTAAATTTAGTGTATTCCTTCTGTCAAAGAATAAAGGATGAATAGAGATCGGAAATTGAAAAAAACTCTGTAAGAAGGAAGATTTAAGAATATTAACCACATTTTTATTGATTAATATGGTTAAAAAAATTGTATTTTCAGCAAGGCAAGATCATGAAGTAATTAGCCTCTTTGCTCAAAAATTAAGGGAAATCAAAGATATTGAATTAACACTACATGATCCTACTAAGGAATTCTTTAATCTTTTTAATATCCCTGAATTTATTAAGAATGCGGATCTAATTATAGTGAAAGTTAGGAATGAATGTTCAATTGATCTACTTCATTTTGCTAAACTTTATAACATTCCTACTGTACATGACGTTGATACAGTCTTAATGTGCAAAAATAAGATCTCCCTTGATTTTGCCTTAAGAAAAGCCCTAAATGACCACTCAGCAAGTTTACAGAAATTTTTGATGCCTAATTCATGGAATCAATCTTTAAGAGATATTGATAAATTTAAGGAATGGGCTTCCCCCAAATTACCAATTGTCATTAAAAGCCATTATCAACATGATAAATATAACCGATTTAATTTCCTCGTTCAAAAAATTGAAGATATAGATATTTTTTGTGAAAAATATAAGATATTCTTATATTATGATGTTTATGTTCAAAAGTTCATAGAATGTGATGGATATGAACGTAAAATATATGTGATAGGAAATGAAGTTTTTGGCATAAAAAGGGAAAATCCTATCTATATTTATCTAAGAGAAAAGCCAGAGAAAATTGATGTAGATCTTATTAAACGAGAAAAATTTAATATTAATGAAGATATTATAACCCTTGCTAAAATTCTTTCTCAAGAGTTAAAAGTAAAGATCTTTGGGTTTGATCTAATTCAACCTATAAATCATGAGAAGTACTATCTTATTGATTTAAACGATTTCTCAGGATTTAGAGGTCTTAAAGACATTGGTAATGTCTTTCAAAATTTTATTAAAGAATATATCTCTTCACTTTAAGGTATTAAAATAAAAGGAATTATAATACCAAAGGCGACTATCCCAAACAAAATACAAAAGTATCCAAAACTAAGCTTTTGGGCAATTCTTAATAAAAGTTCTATAGTAAAATAGCCAACTATAAAGCTAATAAAAGTTGTAATTAAAATTACGAATGGTTCAAGCATACCGAAAATTGAGCCTCCTCCAAAAACTATGTCTACAATAATGGAAGCAAAAGCTACAGGAACAGACATAAGAAAACTGAGACGAAGTGCGCTATCTTGATTATAGTTTTCTAATATTATCACTGACACACTGACTCCCGAGCGAGAAATACCTGGTAGTATTGAAAAGCCCTGAACTATACCTGATACCACACTATCTCTTTGGATTTTCTTTTTTTGAATATCATCTAGAGTATTTTCACCATAAATCTTTCTAGTTTTAAGTAAAACAATCCCTGTTATAATTAAAAAACCAGAAATAAATAGAGTGATAATATCTCCTTGAACAGCAGTAAAAATATCTATTATTAATATTTTGAAAATAAAGTAGAGTGGTAAAGCAGTAAGTCCGGTACCTAAAGTTGCGTAAATCAACCAATTTCTTCTTTTTATATCAATTTCATCAACCTTAAAGGTATTAGGAACAAAAGATTTAAAAATCTTAAAAAAATCAGCTCTAAATTTAAATAACACTGCAAGAGTTGTCCCAAAGTGTAACCAAATAGCAAGACTAAATGATTCCTCAGCAGATATGCCAAAAACATTCATTCCTACTATAAAAGTCTGACCGCTGGACGAAATTGGAAGCCATTCAAAAAAACCTTGTAATATAGCAATGATTATATATTCGATCATTTTTTAAAATGAATATTTATTTAAACCCTTTAATAAACTTTCAATAATTTCATCACGAGCAACCCTAAAGCCTTCTAATTCCTTCATGCACGGATCTTCTATATTTCCATTTTCTCCAGCGAATTCTTTTATTGTTAAAATTTTTCTACTATTCAACTTAATTGAATTATAGATTTCTTTCTTGTGCTTTTCTGTTAATGTTAGGATTAGATCTATATTCTCAAAAAATTCAGGGTGCCTTTTTAAATCAACAGATAAAGCATTTTCCGATAGTTCAATTCCCATCTCTTTCATAGCTAGTTTTGCATCCATTGATATCGCCATCCCATCTCTGGCATGAGACGAAATACCGCCGGATTTAACAATTATATCTAATTTCTTCCTAAAGAAAAAATCAAGTAAAAAACCTTCCGCCATTCTACTACGTGCTGTATTAACACTACAAACGATCAAAATTGAGTGATAGGGAAATTTAACCATTACTTAAATGAAAAGATTGATGTAAAAAAACTATTTTCATTTAAAGCTATCTTGAAATGAAACGAATTTTATACCTTTTTTATTCATGTTTCCCAACGACTTTGAAATATTTCCTGGAGGAAGATCGATTCCTTTTGTCAGATCTACTATAAAAAACACTTCAAAATTAAAATCAACAGCATCCATAGCAGAAAAATAACAACAATAATCTAAAGCTAAACCACATACATAAATTCTATTAATTTTTAAAGATTTTAGATACCCGGCTAACCCTGTTTCAGTTTTTTTATCATTTTCAAGAAAAGCTGAATAACTATCCACGTTTAAGTTTGTACCTTTTCTAATTGTACAACTAGCTAAGTCAGTGTTTAACTTTTTGTGAAATTTTGATCCTTCAGTCCCTTGAACACAATGATCTGGCCATAGAATTGGGCCAATAGCTCCATCTTCTGATTGGAATTCATCACCCGGATTTTTTCCGGGATAAACACTTGCAAAGGATTTATGCCCTGGAGGATGCCAATCCTGAGTTAATATGACATTTCTGCAAATCTTCTTAAAATTATTTGCTACTTTATTAATTCCATCAATTATCAAATTTCCATCTTCAACAGGTAAAGCTCCACCTGAAACAAAATCATTCTGTAAGTCTACAATTATTAAAGCATCTTTCTTCTCTATCTTTACGTTTTTTTTAATCTTAATGTTATCCATAAAAGTCATTACACCTAATTAATTGATATTTTCCCGGAAAACATAAATAGAAATGAATAGGTACCACGTAAATACGCTAAAAATTACGATCCATTCAAAGAGAGGCATAATAAAATAAATATTTCTTCCAAAAGCATATACGGGTGATGTTTCAGGAAATAAATTACAGAAGTTAACAATAAAAAATGGAATTAAATAAAAAAGTAAAAATCCACTTATTAAAAAACTAAAATTTGAGATTGATTTTGAAAATCTAGAATTTTTTAACATCAACAAACCAAAAAGAAGACATACTACTGCCCCACCAAGCCAACTTAAGAGTGCAAATAAGCCATGTAAGGTACTGTTAAGAGTGTTTCTACCTGAAAAAGTTCCTGCTAACATAGCAGCAACTGAAGTAAAAATACCACATGCAACTGCTAGCTTTCGTAGATGATCATTTATAGTTTCAGCTTTTAATAACCTCCCAAACTTGATAAAAAATGGAATTGCTAGATTATAGGAAATTATAAATCCAATTCTCATGAACCCTCCACCAGGATGGTGAGTTAAAACACTTATAGACCACTTCCACATAAAATATTCAGGGGAAATTATAATAGCGACAATATTGCATAAGAATCCGACGATAAACACCATTATTCCGAAAACATAAATTGAGATTTCTTTGAAAATAACCTTGTAGAGGATCGAAAATGTACTTAGATAGATAATAAATAATAAGATTAGAGCAAATGTTAAGCTAATTTCATCATTTTTTTCAGATATTATATTGAATGGGATCAAGTAAATTATTATGAATAATACTTGATGGAGTATCAGTATGAATAATGAAACGTTTTTTCTCATAATAGATAGCCTACTTCCAATCACTTAAAAAAATTACTATAGCAAATTAAAGAAGGATCTCTCTTTTAAAAAATTAAGTCTATTTGGCCAGTAGGTATGTAGAGACCATAAAATACCAAAAAATTAGAGCAAAAGTATTAATCCATTCTACTAGTGGTAAAATCATTACGACCTCTTTTATTCCAGGGGAGTAATACAGAATAAACAATACTATCATAAAAGATAGACTACTAGAAACAATGAAACCAACATAAGCAATGATTTTAGGATATTTTAACTCTTTTAACATTAAAATACTAAAAAGAGTGATATAACCTATACCTGATAGCCAACTAATTACTGCCGATACTCCATGTATTAAGTCTATTATAGGATAAGATCCACAAAAGATTCCTAAATTCATAAAACTCACACAAGAAATTATTGCAAATAATATAGCCCATTTTTTAATGATTGGATTAGTAGATTCTTCATCGAGTGTTTGAATAACACATAATACAAAAATCAATGCAAAAATACCGGATAAAGCAGTACCAAATTGGAAAAATAATCCCCCCGGACCTATACACAGATAACTTACAGAATTTCTCAGAAAATTATATCCCGGAAATAAAATTAAAGCAATAATATCCCCTATTAAACCAAAAGTAATTGATAAAATGCCAAATATCCCACCAATCTTAGTATAACTTTTTAGGTTATTTTCCATATATGCTCAAGACAAAAATGAAATTATAATTAATAGGAATATGTCATGGATTTGTAAAAGTTGTCATCAAATTTTTCTGAAAAACAACTATTGTATTAAAAAAGAGCTTACTTTTAAAGATTATATTTGTGAGTCTTGAAAAAAAGATTAATTCGAATTTGGTAACCGAATTGTAAAAGTTGATCCCTTATTTCTTCCTTCTGAAACTACTAAAATACTTCCATTATGTAATTCTATAATTTCTTTTGAGATATATAATCCCAATCCTGAACCCTCATTCTCGATGTCTAATCTTTTTATATCCCTATTAAATTTCTTAAACTTTTGAAATAAAAGCTCTTTCTCTTTCTTTGTTAACCCTACTCCTGTATCTTTTATTGAAATTTCAACCGATTTACTAGTGATCCTTGAATTAATGTAAATTTTTCCTTCGGGAGGTGTGTTTTTTATTGCATTAGTAAGGAGATTATTCATTACTTGCTCGATTCTAATTCTATCTATTTCTAAGTTAATTTCTTCTTGTAGTTCATTTCTAATACAAATACTTCTTTCATTCGCCAAATACATTAAATCTGTAATACATTCATTTATTAGCTGTGTTAAGTTTTCTTTCTTGAAATGCAAATTCAAATTATCTGATTCTACGTTTGATACATCAAGCAAATTTTCGATTAATTGTTTTAATTTCCGTCCTCCTCGATGAATAATTTTTAAAAAATCTAAAACTTCTCCATCTAATCGTTCTCCGTAGTCACGTATAAGAAATTGAGATGCTGCATAAATAGAACTCAGAGGTGTTTTAAATTCATGAGATGCTTTAGTTATTAATTCACTTTTAATTTGACTTAATTCCCTTAGTTCCTTATTTTCAGCTATAATTTTATTTTCAGCATTCTTACGCTTGGTTATATCTCGAATAAACAAAAGTAGTTTTCCTTCCCCATCTTTATCAATGAATAATTTTCCATTAGTTTCTGATATGAAATAATGACCAAGCTTGTGTTTAATCCTTGTTTCTATAAAACATTCGCCTGTTTTAAAACCTTCAAGTAACAATTTTGTTGTCTTCTCACGATCATCTGGATGTATTAGATCAATTCCACTTTTTCCAATCAATTCACTAACACTATAACCACCTATTTCTAAAAGAGGGATTTCATTTATATATACTAATTGAAAGGTTTTGTTTATAATTGAAATAATATCAGTTGCATTTTCAGAAATCAATCTAGATTTTTCTTCTGACAATCTTAAATTATGTTCTATCTTTTTTTGAATAGTTAAATCTCTTATTACAATAATAAATTTTTCTGTTCCATTGACATTAACATATTTTCCCCTGGCAGAGACAAATATATTATCACCATTTTTATGGACGAGTCTATAGATCGAGACTGAAATCATAGTTTTAGTTTTAAAGGCGTTTTTCATCGAATCTGCTATTATTGAAACGTCATCTCGATAAATAAATTTAAGCGCATTTGTACCAATAAGTTCATGAGGGTGATAACCAATTAAATCGAAGCATTGAGGGCTTACATAAGTTACTACCCCTTTCAAGTCGACTTCTAATATAATATCAATAAGGTCGTTAATCAGACTTCTATATTTCTCTTCTGAATACCTTAATTTCTGTTCTGTCTCCTTTCTACGGGTTATATCTCTTGATATAATAATTGCTTTTCTTTTTCCATTAGCATCAATGAAAGTTCTTCCCTTACTTTCAAGACAAATGTAATTCCCATCTTTATGTTTTACTCTAATTTCATTTTTTCCTTCCCCGTTCTTAAAACCTTTCTTTAAAGTGTTAATGGCTAATTCATGATCATCCGGATGAAAAGGAAGTAATGGACTTTTTCCAATTATATCTTCTTTAGAATAACCCAACAAATCAAGGTAAGCTTTTTCATTAATATATTCAGGAACAAATTTATCGTTTATAATTGTAATTAGATCATATGCGTTATCTAGCATTAATTTATATTTTTCTTCTGACTCTTTGAGTATATTTTCCTTTCTACCGGGATTTGGTGTCATCTTATTTATATTCACTATTTCCTTTTTTTTTATTGGTAGTTTAATCTCGGATGTTCTGCTTAAAAACATCCTCTTTAAGTATTGATAAAGATGCGGGAATTTTATCCCCTAAAAATGAGATTTCATTATTGGGAATATGGTAATGATAATAATTTAGGGTTATATTTGTATCGAAAGAGCCTTTTGTTCTTATATATGATACGAAATAAGATTTTACAGTTATCTTTAAGAGGGTTGTTTCAAAAAATTTTAATTGTCTACTCTAATTATTATAATTATATTCGTTCGAAGAACTCGAAACTAGGTAGATTCTCAAAAATCAAGCGCTCGTAGTATAGTGGTAATATGCTGGCTTCCCAAGTCAGCGTCCCGGGTTCAATTCCCGGCGGGCGCATATATTATCTTCTTATCTCAAGATTTCTTAAAAAGAATTAAGTATTAAATTGATAATGTCAGAATATAACGTAGTATATGACTAATTTCCTAAATTTTCTAAAAATGTGGCTGAAGGTAATGGAGTGCCTTCGATTTCTTTGCAAAGCTGTGAAATTTCACCGAATAAGAAAGCTGCTTTATCAAAAGTACCATTTTTTTTGTACTTCTTTGCTTCATCTAATTCTAGCATTCGTGCCATTAAAGGGCTAAATAGCTGTAGGATCTCGTAAACATTATCCAAAAGGCTTTTAACATTCTTTAAGAGGTCTTCATTTGACAACATTTTTATTTTTTCTCCTTAAAACAAAAATTTTCTAATTTAATTATTATTTATCTTTCTCTAATTATAAATGAATGCTTTAGATTTTAAAAGCTCATCGTTACATACAAATGTGAGAATTGTTATTATTCATACCATTTTTGTGGCAAAATAAATTAAGAAAAGATAATTTTGACTCTTTTTTTAACATTTTTATAAAAACTTGTTTACACGATATCATGAAATTTATCAAGAATTCAATTAAATATTATTTTGTGGGTAAAAAATGAGAGTAATTTGAGTAATAATTTAAGACTTTTTACTTTATTAAAGGAATATTATTCAAAAAAATTCCAAAATTATATTAGTTAAGTATATTGCGCCGGCACATTGGCTTTTAGGTTATATTCCATCAATATTGTTTGTTGCCAAATACACTTTTAATAAATTTATAGCTTGATGCTCGATTTCATTAGATAAATGTAAATCTACAATATACAGAGGAATAAATGTTATTGGATTAACATTATGAGTTAGTAAAGTCTTGACGAGTTATAATCATGTCCAAACATTTGAATTTCTTAATTTACATACTGAATATTCATTTTATTTTATCTTTCCAATCTTTTTTATTAAATCTCGCATATGTAAATTGCCCATTCCAAACTTACATCTAAAAGAAAGCATCAAAATCAAATTGAATTTTATACCATTAATTTCCATAAAGTTTGAGATGAATTTTTGATTATTTTCTAATTCAAGATACATTTTATTTACAGAAACTAAATTTTTCTCACTTCTCGCTTCAAATTCTTTCATTGTATTGAAAAGAGTATCTTCAGGAAAGGAAGAATACAAAACTTTTCCTTCAATTGTAAGGATCGAACAACCTAAAACTTCTTTATCGTCAACGCTATTACGTAATAATTGAATAACATTTTGAAAAATTGGTGAAGAACTAAATTCTTTTACATTATCGTTATCCTGTTCATCTAATGGCAAGGAGCTTTCATAAAGTTCCATATGGTTGAATTCAAAATCAACATTTTGATACCCTCGAATCTTGAAATTCTTATCAACAAAAGATTGAAAACTATGTTCACAACATAACCCTGAAGGAATTGAAATCGTTGTCAGCTGTTTACTTAGATTTACAACTTTTCTCGGTATCTTTAATTCCTTAATAGTTTTACATTTTGGGCAAACTATTATAATATCCTCTAATAGATTTTCATTATTAGGATCTGCAGCTTGTATTGTCATGCTAGTTATAATTTTGTACACAAAAAACTATTTTTGTTAACAATTTGTGTGTACTCTTTTTTTTTAGTATGTAAAATATAATAACAAATATTAATTGTTTATTTAATATGTTTTTTGGAACATATAAATGTTTGTCAAACTCAAAACTATATCAAAATGGTAAGAAATCGGAAGAATATTGATTTTCAATAAAAAATAATATTTGTAAATAATGAAAAAATAATATGATAGTCGGAACTTTATATATATTTTTATTTAATTAGAATGTTGTCTTTCTCATTAGAATAACAATGTTTTTCAATAAATTTAAATATGCTCACTTTTATAAATTTTTTAGTTCAAAATTAAGAAGAATGAGAAAAAAAACAAAAAAAGAATTATTTGACATCAAAATTCTTGATGTTCTTATATTGTTTTTACGTTTATCGATTAAAAAAAAGAATTTGTAAAACATAAGCATGAAGTTAATATGATATCAATGAATACGCCTGCTCAAAATACAACGCATAATTCAGAAAAACTGCAAATGCTTGGTTATGGATTATTAAGTATCAGAGAATTAAAAACTTTTGGAGATTATACTATAATTCTTCAAAAGGGCATAGGAGTTCCCTTAATACAGAATGTTATC
>LAZR01001693.1_pt1 | contig 13697 bp, 13 predicted proteins | sample 329461 | NCBI WGS metagenome assembly LAZR01 (sample SAMN03002196, study PRJNA259156) | marine sediment metagenome | biome: sea floor; feature: Hydrothermal impacted sediments; material: marine sediment; isolation source: Loki non-amplified sample from Loki's castle hydrothermal vent sediment ...
TTCCATCACACATAATTATTTATCTCCATTTCCAGCATCCATGTAAAATGGCGGCTCGTCTACTTTCTCAATACATTCTGCCACAATATTTACTTTGTTTCTCTTAGCAGCTATCTTAACTAAGGTGTTAGCACAATCCATGTCCTCTCTCAATAATTTTCTTGCGAGGGGGGTAGAAATCTCCCTTTCTATGGATCTTTGTAGAGGTCTTGCGCCAAACTTCTCATCTATCCCTATCTTATATATATGATTACATAATGATTTATCAAAATCCACTTCAAGTTTAGAATATGGTGTACGATTCAACTTTAGATTTATTTTCAGTTTCTCTAACTCAAGTCCAATAATATGTAGATAATTCTCCTTAGTTAATGGATCAAAATCGATTATAGTTGTTACTCTATTTAAGAACTCAGGCTTGAACTTCTTTTTCACGGCACTTTTTACTGCTTTAACCCTTTTCTCTTTTGTAAGTTTCGCCGCATCTCCAAACCCAATAGTTTTTGAAACCGCCTTAGTTTCATCCACCCCAATATTGGATGTCATGATCAAAATTGTATCTTTGAATGGTACTTTATGACCTTTACCATCTGTCAGCCTTCCTCCGTCCATGATCTGTAGTAGTAATTGGTGCACCTTGTCACTAGCTTTTTCAATCTCATCAAATAATACCACAGAGAATGGGTTTTTCTTAACAGCATTAGTTAGATAACCGCCTTGCTCGTGTCCTATGTATCCACTTGGAGCACCTATAAGTTTTGCATACTCATGGTCAGCAGAGTACTCAGAACAGTCAATAATTACAATACCATTTCTATTACCCGTTAGTTCTTCCGCTAAAATTTTTGCAGTATATGTTTTTCCAACCCCTGTATACCCAGTAAATATAAATGAACCAATAGGTTGATCAGGATCTTTCAGTCCCACACTTGCTCTCTGTATAGCATCTACTAAATCTTCTATAGGTTCATTTTGTCCTATAACCTTTTCTTTGATCTTTGCATCGAGTGCCAGAAGGGTTTCCTTACTCACATGCCTAAACAATTTAACCTTTTTGTTCTTCATGGCTGCAGACAGTGCATCCTCTGGACTATTTTCAGCCGCAGATTGAAATGATTCAAATGGATCCATATCCGCTGAAAGATCTTCAAAAGGGCACTCCGCAGTATCTTTATACACATCGTAATCCAGAAATATATTTGATTTTATACATAATGTATACAATTCATTCATCAGGATCGGTGGGGATACTCTATTAGGAAGTCCAGCATTGTCTAATCGCACAAATAAATCTTCAACTTCTTCCACACAAATAGTGACTACATATTGTTGAAAAGCGGTACGAGTATTAAAACTTCTGTCGCCAAGTATAACCAATTCACTACCAGGTTCGAACTGCTTCACAGTTATATACTGACCTATTCTGCGCCAGAATTTCTGTACTTTTACATAATTTAGATCTTTTACATTTTTGATCTTACTTGTATCTAATTTATCTGCACTTGTATTTCCATCAATTTTATTTTTTGCAGCCTCATAAATATCACGGGCCCAAAACTCGTTATCCATTAGAGGTTTCTGGTTATTGGTTGAAGAAGCAATGTCAGTAATATCTTTCTTAGTCCCTCCCTGTACTGGCAAACTTCTCAACTTGACCACACTATTAGAATTAACAACTAAATTACTTGGAATAAGTTTTGGATTTATTTCTAATACTTTATCTACCATTTCTCCACGTATCTCATTCAACTGACTCATGTCTGTACCTTTTTTCTTTATGTACTGCAAAAATACTTCAATGTTAGACACACCAGTAGCAATTAGAAAATCTTCGTACAAACTTTTAGAAATTAGTCCCTTTTCCCTCGTAAAATAAGTAAGTTTATCATTCAATTCTTCTTCTGGAATCTGAAAAACAAGTATAGTATAATCAACTGTTTCCAGACTTACTTTAACCATTTTATATGTATCACCCATATTATAATTCCTCCAAGTATTATTCTTGACTAATATTATTACCGTGCTGTATTATTTTTACAGCATCGTGATAATCTACCTTGTCTATAGAAGTAGGTAAGTTGTCTGTCCTATCAACAATAGCTTTGCCTGCCAGTGTAGAAAAATCCATACCATGTACTGATAAAATAGTTTCTATTGCTACCTTCTGCACTGGTGTCATAAATTCAGTCTCTACCTCTCCAGCTACAGCTGTATCTGCTGGTATTGGCGGTGTAAATGTTGTTTCAGTCGATGGCTTCACTTCTTCATTGGTAAATACTGGAGGTGCAGTCATTGCTGGTACTTTAGCAGTTTCAACGGGGGAAATGTTCGCACCTACGGAGGGCGGGACACTGATCGGAGGTGTTGTAGTAGGCGGTTTTGGAGGGATTACAGGATTTTTTGGTGTATCTGCCGGGGGTGGGTTATAACCCACTGGTCCAGTAGAAGCTGGTTCTTCAGCAACTGAAGTTTCTTCTCCTTCTTCTAAGTATAGTCCTACACCCCACTTAGTCACCGCAGCCTTTACTGCTTTAGACATAGCTGATCGATAGGAGTTTCCTATGTCTATAATCTGACCTTGTTTAGTGCCGCCGCTAAATTTTGCTAATGGATGGCTTGCATAGCCTTCATGAAAATATACAATACCGCCCTCATCAGAGGGATCTTTTGCCATCACTCTCACTAATACCAGTACTTGATCTCCAATAATTTCTGCACTTATTACTTCTGTACTCCAATTTCCTTTGAAGACCTTGTTCATTCTGTCCATGATGTCACTACTTGGAGCGTACTTGAAAGTCTTGCCGGCTTGTCCTGGGCGAGATTTCAATTTAAATCCCTTATATAACTCTTCTAAAATTCTTTCGTGCATTTTTTATTCTCCTTTTCCTTTAGTTCTATCTACAAATTTTTGGATTCCAACGCTCCAGGCGATTTTCCATAGCTTTCAAAGCGTCTTGTGATTCATCTATAAGCACACAATTTCTACCATGTAATAAAGCAGACTCACCGAATGTTCCGCTACCAGCAAATGGATCCATAACATAATCACCTGGCAAAGAATTCATTTTTATAAACCTATCCGTGATAATTTGTGGCTTCTGTGTAGGATACCCAGTTTTTTCCTTGCCACACACTATAGTATGCCACCAAACATCCGTAATTGTTTTTCCTATCGCAGCTTTTTCTTTGGTCACCAAACTTGGAGCAAGGTATGGAATTCTATCAATACTGTCAAAGTTGAAAATATAATTTTTAGGATCTTTTACATACCATAATATAGTATCATGTTTTGCTGACCATCTGCTTCTCGATCTCGCTCCATAATCATATTCCCATATAATTTCATTCATAAAACACTCACGGCCAAATATTTTATCCATCACAAATACTTTTACATCATGTACCTCTCTATAGTCCAAATGCACAGCCATACTACCATCAAGCGTCAATTTTTCATAGGCTATTTCAATTCTTGGATATAAAAATTCTGATAAATTACCAAATATATCGCTATAAGATATATTAGACTTAACCTCCGAAGTATATATCTTGCCCTTGAATCCTTTACGATCCCCATCCTTAGATAATTTAGTAATTAGGGTCTTTTTAATCTGTTCTCTACCAGTGTTGAACGGCGGATCCATATAAATCAATCTAAAGGATTGTGGTAAGTCACGCATTATATTTATATTATCATCAATATAAATTTCTAAGTCATGCTTATCAGTCATATTTATTAAGTCAAAACTCATAAAAGCCTCCAGTAACTAGTCAATTATATCAAGGATATCATACGATTTAGTACCACACATAGCTGCCCACTTTCTGTTTTCAGGTAGTATATAATTATGATAATGATCTACTCGCTTATTTATACAAAACTTTATCTCCATGCCCTTTTCACTAACATGATCTTTTAGATAAGCATCTTTAACACTATCATTTAATTCACCAAAACTACATCCAAATTTCTCCTCATGTGATGGTTTACATTGAAAAGACCACACTGCAACAGCATCGACCGTGTGCTGACCCATCTTACTAAATGCCGTTTTTGCTATATGGCTGGCTGGATATACTACACAATCACTTTTAAAACCTGACAAATTAGATACTACTATTACAAGAACATGATATTTCATAGGTCTAACTTGATTTACTTGATAATGATCCATATTTTTTGTAATTTCTTTTGAAGATTTAACTTCTATTTTTATGGTATGAAGAACGTCTTCTATATAAAATCGTTTCCACACATCACCATCACTTTTATCATGTGCAGCCCCAGCTCTAGGTATATTCTTTATAACAAGATTTTCAGCCCATTCACTACTACCTGTAATTCCATCTATAGATTCCTTGGGAGTATATAACATAGATCCCTTAGATTCATTTATAATTCGTTCAATCAAACTTTTACCCATTCTAGGGATTGGTTCTTTAATTTTACCTTTTATCCCTACTAGAAATATATTTGCAGATCCCTGCATAGTAGGCTCAACTTTTACAACTTCATATTTACCGTTCTTCAATGATAAGGACGTACTATTTTTTATTTTCATAAACTGACCTTCTTCAAAATTCATATTTAATTCTCCTTTTCCTTTATTTCTACCTATATTATAGAATAATTTATCACTTTTGCTAGACCAATTCCACGATTTAGAAGAAATTCTTTGATTTTTACCATCCTTTTCTATGTTTTTGCTGACCAACTCGTATTTTTTTCTTCTTCTGTGCCTCTGTTTCTATATGGGTAGCCACAGGACAAATTCTATTATTTGACCACTTTACTTCTGGCCTCATATAAGTCACACAATACCCATTATCTATTTTTTCACACCCCTCACATTTTTCTATAATAGGCTGGCAAACAACTCTTAATTTACAACTTCCATTTTTTTTTCTCAGATCACATTTCTCCTTTGGTATAGTACATTTTATGTAGTCCATTTTGACCACCTCCTATAGAATTAACAAAACCGCTCCTGCCAAAGCCAGGGCGGCTCCTATTATCTTGGTAATTGTTAGCACTTCCCCGAAAAATATAAAGCTTATTGCACATCCTAGTATAGCCGATATCGCAGATCCTAAAAACCAAGGCTGAAAAAAGCTGGGTGCAATAGCATACGATTTAATAAATGCGAATGCCGCTATAAATTCTACCCCTACTTTAACAACCCATGGAACAAACAATCCTATACGATTTAATCCATACCATCTAGCAAATGTGATCGCACCAATCACACATATCATTGCTATTATTTGTAAAATCCACCACATACCATATTCCTTGTCCCTACTTTTTATTCCTTTTATGCCTATCTTTTTTTAACTGTTTCCTATGCTTATGTTTTTTTATTTTTTTCCTGCGTTTTTTCAAATCGCTGCTTCCCATAATATCTTTTCCTTTTCCTTTTTTTATTTGGATTATTAGTAGATACTTTCTCTTTCCTTGCTTCATCTATCATAACATCTCGCATTACTTTAAGTTTTTCCCATGTCTGTCTTTGGCCTTGCTTAAGTGTTACTGTCATTGTATCGTCTTGTTTTTTATCTTTCTTCATAACCTATCCTTACATTTCCTTATATTTTTGGTGGAGGTGTGGGGAGTCGAACCCCAGTGTTGCCTACCCAGTACTGAAACCGATATACAATGATCTGCCGAGCCTTATACTAATCACAAGGGCATCCCGGCGTAGCGCAAGTGATAGTCCCATACTTTGCATACCTCAGAGACCCAGCGTAGGGATTACTATTAGTTCTAAGGTCCGTTATTTGGGTTACAAGCTATAACGGAGAGCCCGTCTCCTTATGCACCAATGGTGCGGAGTTTTTTTACAACTACGCCAGCAAGAGCTCTGTTGGCGAAGTCAATCATAGAATTTTTGCCAGTTACTATTTATTGGTGTTAGGTAGTGGTCACCATCCACTCATTGCGTTTCCAGCCTAATCTAAACAATCGAGACCAGATCACCCCCATTTGCCTTACGGCTTTAAAAAGGAAGTAGATATGTTTGCTTTAGTGGGGTCATCTTCCACCAGGCTTCCCACCAAGCACTATCCTTTTTCTCTTCCTCATCATTTTCTGTTTTCTTTTCCATACCACCAAGACTTATTTTTAATGAAACTTTTTTCTCTTTTCCTTCTTTTGTATTCAATACTATAGGTCTTCCCCATAAATAAGCCATATGCCTCATAGTTTCCTCAGCGTACTTCATCTCAAGATCTATACCATCCCACCTATGTAGTAGATTTAACCAGCCCTTTTCATCATAATTACCATTTACTATGTCAATTTTAGGAATCATACTCTGTGAAAATGCATATACAAGTTTCTTTTTTATATCTTCAGCAGTATCCTTTGTAATTACATAGTCAATATGAGTGGTTTTATCTTTAGCTTCAAACACATATATTTTTAACTCCTGTACTAATTCAGGAGTAAGAAAATCTTGTACAAAGAACCAGTCCGTGTATATTTCCATCACTTCTTTACACTTCTCCCAGCCTCTCATCTCCTTAGTATCCCATTCCTTTTTTTTCTTGGCATTAGTACAATTTTCCCACTCTTCTCCGTGTTGGCCTTTATCCCACCTCTCTTCCACGTCTTTCCACATACCACTTCCAACAAGATATGGGTTCAATCCATTAGGGTTTTCTGCTTTTACAAGAGAATTCGAATAGTTATAATCTGCATGCTCCTCGGCTTTTAAAAGCTCTTCTTCAAATAATACATTCATAACTTTTTCATGAACGCGAGTGGCAAATCCTTCATTCATATACTTAGTTTTGATTATAGGCCAATAGTACTGACCTTCCATTCGCAGTATTTCAAGTATATCTTTCTGCCAGTCCTCAAGAACAACAGAGTTGTCTATAATATATCCTAATAAATCATCGGTAGGCTCAACAGGAGTTTTTAACTTTAGTTGACGCCATAGTTTCTGATTGAATAATTCTATATCCTCATTGATTTCTTTTTGCGATGTCCCGTATAAATCAGCAAATTCTCCGCCCTTCGTATGAAATTTTCTTTTTTCCTGTTCAAACATACGCTTTCTTTTCTCATCATTTGTTTCATTGGATACAAAAGGGCTCGAGTGGTGTTGTAAAGCATGTCCTGCATCCACAGTTTTTTCTACCTCTTCCATACCAAATCTATGTTCGTATTTAAGACTTCGCTTAGATGCCTCATACATAATGCCTATTATATCTTGTCTGGAGTTTCTAAAATATTTATTGTTTGCAAAAAATGCCACATGACCATACACATGCGCCATAACCAAGCACTGAACCGCAAACTTATTGTTCCTCATCAAATATGCTTTTGCGGGGTTAGCATTAATGACCGCCTCATATGGTAATCCCCGGGATGAATGCTCATATATTGTTCGTTCGCGTTCGTAATCCCTACCCTTTTTCCAATTAGATATATTGGTAGGTATATGATACGCCATAATTTCCAACATCTTTTGTGCTGGAACAATGTCAAATTCTATAGGATAACAAACAAGTCCTAAATCATCTGTAATGATTTCCTGTATCCTCTCTTCGATCTTTATTAGCCTTTTTAATTCTTTTTTGTTCATATTTTACCTTCTTTAGAGAAAAGTATGTGTTTTAATACTGGGTAGATATGCTCTTTCTTCTTAATAATAGAGGTTAGAAAATGCAAGTCCATATTTTTACAGAACTCTGTACCTTCTTCTTGTTTACAGTTGAATCTCCATTTATCTTTTATTGCCTTTATTAGAGTGTTTGACTGTCCCCACATAAATGAATATGGATCTGAAGAGGCAGCGTCCCTCGTATCTATTTCATTATAAGACATCATATTAATATTTCTTTTTAATAACTCCTCAATATATCTAACAGTTTTATCTGGTTCAAAATCTTCCCCATCAGAAACATAAACACAGTAGACGTTCCATTCTTCCACCGGATATTCTGTGTCTATTAAATATATCGCCTTGTCTATCGCGGACCAGCAGTAGGTTCCTCCGCTCTCTCCCTTATGGAAAAAAGTATCTTCGTCTACTACTTTAGCCTCAGTTGTATGGGCAATAAATTTAATATCAACATTGTCATATACTTTTTTAAGAAATTCAACCAACCAAAACAATAATGATCTACATAGATATTTCTTATCCGTAGTCATTGATCCAGATGTATCCATCATTGCAATTACAACACAATTAGATTGTAATTCATATGCTTCTTCTATTTGTTTATACCTCATGTCCTCATCTTCTATAAGAACATATGGATCTATATCTTTGTCTAACTTATTGTTCTTTATTATATCAATGGCTTCATTTATATCACCAAATGCCTGTACTAGTGCTCTCAGTGCATCATCGTGTTCACACTTAGTTGCTTCTTCTACTTCTCTGGCGAACAGTTCGTTACGCTTAATAGCCTCCATCATGGTACGTTTTTTATGCACCCTCGGAAGTATGCCTTTTTTAGTAATGGTTTCAAACTTCCATCCGCTTGGTACAAAATGACTCGCTTTTATTTTCTCCTCAATCCACGGCAGACCTAAATCCTCAAACATAATCTCTATAAGATAATCAATATCAACCTCTGTTTCCATATAGTCTTCGCCAAGCTGATCACCCGCTTTGTCTCCCTGGCCTTGGCCCTGACCTTCTTTCTTTTGTCTACCTATGACATCTCCAGGCTTACCAGGGCCTTGACCCGCCCCTTGGCCTTCACCTTCGCCTTCACCTGATTTGCCTTTACCACCTTTTCCATTAACAAAACGATAGTCTTTCAAACCTTTTACTGGAATTCGGACTTTTCTACCTCTTTTCTTGGTTATAATAGATTCCTCGGAGATAACGTCTTTTACATTTTTCCTTATAGCATCATCTATTTTTTCCCTGTGCCTTTCCGCATCCTTTTTACCCCTCTCCGAAAGACTCCAGTCATCATGGTCAATAATCGTCATCTTATGCTCCTATCTTTACTTCTATTATATTTAAATCAGAATCATATACTACACGCCATTTTTTCTTACAAACAACACACACCATAGTTTGTATATATAAACCGCCATTAATAAAAACACCATCTGTAACATCAACTTTTGTACTCCTACAAACAGGGCATACTTCCATATCAAGCATGGGCTTGAATCTTTTTTTTACTCTATCTATATCCTTTATAAGATCTTTAAACATCTGATGTCGTCCACCGAAAGCCACAGTGATTACAGCATACACAATAAAAAGATACATCATACACTGCAGTAGGGTACACAGCTACATCCGAAGATGAGCATTGAGGGCACATCTCTGTTTGGCTACCAACCTTTTTGTGTTTTTCATTAAGTAGATCTTCAAACATTATTCCTCTTTTCTGAGCACTTCACCTATGAAAGCCAACAGTACATTAGCACATTCCTCACAGTACCCTTTTTCTAACAGAGTTTTCATGGCTCGTTCTCTACGTTTTTTAGCCTTTGGATCTGTTGTTGTAGTGTTAGCCAATGAAAGACTTACTACAGGTTTAAGATCCGACATCAATTTCTTTTCAATCGCTTCTCTCAATGGTGGATAATTTCTATAAATAAACTTCTTACCTCTCTCCAAAGCCCCGGTTTTATATACAAAAACACCATTTCTAAATTCGCTTTTTGAATTCTCAGGGACAGGTATAAGTTCTTCTATCGATCTCATCAACTTTTCATCCGGGTCAGAGTACTCACCGGTTATTGAATCAAGTACTTTATCATTCTTACAGAACGCAGTTATGTTCATCATGTAATTATCAAATAATGTAGCTGCCTGGTCATCATATGCATATAAAAACGCCATATTGACTTCCTTCTTCGCTATTTCCTTATACTCACAATTAACAGAATCCTTATCACCTATCAACATATTGATGTATCTTTCTTTATCTTCATCTGTTATACCTATGTGATGCCCAAAATTATCCCTTAATGCTCTAATAATATCCACGGGATTAACACACTTCTTCTCTTCTTTACTACCAAGAGCCACATTCAGCGCGTTGATAATAAATCTCGGAGAAATACCAGACATACCCTCTCCACCATCCTTGCCTTGTTGATGAACGGCTTTAATATCTATCTCACTCTTCTTAAATCCCTCTGTAACCTCTCCATTATATAACTTCATCTTTTCAATCTTATTAGTAACCTTAGTAGAGTCAATCATTCTTGAAAGTACTGCAAACTGAGCAGCTACTCTCAAAGTATTGGGAGCAATATGTATATCCCTAAAATCAGACTCATTGATCATCTTTTCATAAATTTTAATCTCGTCATCTACTCTCAAGTTCCAAGGAACCATAATAGGATACATCCTATCGTGTAGAGCTTCGTTCTTCTTATCTGATTTAAACGCATCGTATTCCGTTTGATTTGTGTGTGCCAAAATCAAAGTATCAATATATATTTGTGGAAATCCAGGCGATTTGATAACCTGCTCCTGCGCTAATGAAATCAAAACATACTGTAATTTAATATCGGTTTTCAAAAGCTCTACCATCTCAATCAAACCACCATTAGCTACCTGAAGTTCGCCATCAAACTGAAATGCCCTTGGGTCGGTATCACCATATCTTGCTACTTTAGACATATTTATCCTACCTATAAGCTCAGTTACATCTTGAGATTTTGGATCACTTGGCTGAAATGTACCTATACCTAGACGCCTTTGTTCGGAGAAACGAACAGTTCCTACAGGTATTTCCTCCCAACTCACTATCCCATCTTTAGTATAATCCGCATCTATTTTGTGTTGACACACAGGACATAAGGTACCCTCTATTTTAACACCTAGCCTCTCCTCCCAGCCCGGCCTGTCAATCTCTGGTATCACATGAAGAGGTTCTTCATGGATTGGACAGTCCTTAAGAACATATCTGGCTGTACAACGGGTCTCCAGACCACGTTTTAGAAGAGCTGCTAAAGTACTTTTACCACTTGATACCGGTCCAACTAAAATAAGAATTCTTTTACCAGTTTCTGTTCGCCTAGCGGCTGCTTTTAGAAACCTCATGATGTCATGTATTGGCTCCAGTGTGCCAAAAATTTTATCTGCAAAAAAATTATATTTAACAAGGTCATCATAACCTCGTAATTTTAAAGACTCATCAACATCTTCACATCCAGCTGATACTATCATATTATAGATTCTACCTGGCGCAAAATTAGTAATGCTAGGATCTTCTTTTAGTTTATAAAGATACGCTAATACAGTACCCTCCCAATCCTCGGTTGTCTTATTTTCCTTCTGGGCACAAATAATATCTTTAAAATTCTCCATAGATATCTCCTTTTTGTTTTAATATGTTATATGACTCTAATCTAATCATTCATTCTCCATACTATTATTATAGAACATTATAATAGTTTTGCTAGATAAAAATATCCAAAATAATCAATAATTAAGACAAAAAATGCCCCAATCAGTATCGATCGGGGCATCTGTAGGTTTCTATGCCCTAAATCCACATTCTGAACAATATTTAGCTCTCCTTTTTAATTTGCATCCACAGTTACTACAATATTTATGTGTTGAACTTCTCACACTTTCTTTTTTAATCCCCACCATCCTCAATTCCAATACCGTAGCATAAGTTTCAACATCAAGACCAGAATAAGTAAATGACTGATTGGAAGAACCTCCCTCTACTGTAGCTCCTTTTTCTGCAAAAGAATCACTCGCAACATGTAAAGCTGATTTTGTAGTAGCCTTCCCAGAACATCTTATAGTATCATTATTTCCTATAGTCTGACTATAGTACACCGTACTATTACCAGGACTTCCTCCAATGCTTCCATCATTCAGAGGCCATATAGTAGTACCAGTAGTATCTTTGGACCACCACACTTTATCAGGGCCGGTCGGCCATTTAGACGTGGGTAACTTAAATGGCTTTAATGGCTCCCACTGTATATTTATACCATTCTTCTGTTTAGCTAGTCTAAATTCTACTCTAATTATTCCGTTCTCTGAACTTGTAGGATCATCCACATCAGAATGATCCAAAGTAACAAATTTAAACCTTTTACCATCATTAAGAGATCTATCAACAAATCTTTCTAAATCAATTGTCCCGCCAGCATGTAGAATAAAATCCCCTAACTGACTTACCCTCTTGTCGTCGATAAATACTCTTACTGTACAAGATCTATCATTTTTGTTTTTCAAGCGAAGTTTATATTCACTATCAAACGGGATAGCAACTTCCTTGCTCCCCCAATTCCCAGTCTCTTTAACTGAGTGTCCATCATGTATGACGGACAATACAAATTTATCTCTGTACATTTTTCTAACCTCCATCGGTCAATTTTTTAGCCGTGCCTGCGACCGGCAGTAATTCAAGCAGGACTTGTTTGCGTATACTACGCAGCTGGAACCCAACTATTACCAAACCACTTCCATTGCTTATCCCCCTTCTTACCAAAAGAACTCCACCCTTCATCAGGATAGTTCATATACTCAACAATAGATCCCACTACACCTTCATCATCTCCAACACCAACTATATCAAAATCTACTAGTTCTACTTTACCAAGACCCATAATCATTGCCCAATCATCGGTTAATCTTCTACGATTAGGATTAACAAATCCACCTACATTAGCCCCTGCAACTATTTTTCCGTATGGATTATACTCGAATAGTGCCCAGTCAGTACCATGAGCCAGAAATGCATCAGTTATGATTCTCTCTGGATTTAGCTGTTTACTAAAACCAAAAGAAGATCTTGTATAGTCCCTTGACATTCGCGGACCTTTGAATTGAGCGTTATAGTTAGATAGCCTACTACCAATAGGTCTTATGTCTTGTGCTGTAACATTCCCTACTTCGTGAGGGGTTAATTGAAAACCATCATTTGAACCCATTTATTTATCCTTCCGTTAATTTTTTGTCCTATAGATAATTCAATGGTGTAACAAGACATGCAAGTGAACCACCGGACTTAAATGCTTCGCCTACATCAATAAAAAATACATTCAATCCTATCCTTGAACAAACTCTTTCTAACCGCATGTCCTTTCCATAATCCAATGACGAACTACTTGAATTTAACACATGATTACCTACTTTTAATGATCCACATATACCCAACATAGCATCATCCAAACTTACTGGGTGTATATTAGCTACTTTTTCTATAGCTTTTATACTTTCTTTACTCACTGTTTCAGTAGATAATAATACGTTTTCTTTATCTAATATAAATAGATTACAATCCAGATGATAGTTATGATCATTTGTCATTTCGACTTTTATAATTTCTATATCAAATACATCTGAGATCCAGTCCAGAGCCGTTTCGGTTGTGCGTCTTCCATACCCGCCGAAAAAAATATTATCTCGTATAAGTTTTAGATCCGGGTATCCTTCAAACGTGCATGGACATTTATAGGTCTCAAAATATAAATCTTGTAGAAATTTTTCAGCGATAATAGACTCACCTTGTCTTTCCGGCCCTGCAAATCTACTTACTATTGCTATGCTTCTGCCTGGTGTATTTAATACTACAAAATTATTTACATAGGTTTGATCCTGTAGCCCTTTTCTCGCAGGTATTATATAAACTAAAGCCATTCTGGATAATGTACTATATAAATTATACCACTGATTAAAAAATTTATATTTATTAATACTAACATCATTTAACTTTTTCATTCTTGCATTATTCAG
>LAZR01001694.1_pt1 | contig 13693 bp, 9 predicted proteins | sample 329461 | NCBI WGS metagenome assembly LAZR01 (sample SAMN03002196, study PRJNA259156) | marine sediment metagenome | biome: sea floor; feature: Hydrothermal impacted sediments; material: marine sediment; isolation source: Loki non-amplified sample from Loki's castle hydrothermal vent sediment ...
GTTTTTGAGTGGGTGACTGACAAGTTAGGCTCTCAGGGTACGGTTTGTGCGGGAGGGCGCTATGATAGTCTGGTTGAACAGCTTGGTGGTAAACAAGCAACTGCGATCGGTTTTGCTATTGGACTGGAACGTTTAATTTCATTACTTGAAGCAACAGAATCATTACCTGAAATTACACAAATTGATGCGTACTTAGTCGCGATTGGCGAAAAAGCCATGGCACAGGCACCAATTCTGTCTGAAAAACTACGTGATGAAATACCCAGTATAAAGTTGATCAGTCACTGCGGTGGTGGTAGCTTTAAGAGCCAATTCAAACGAGCAGACCGAAGTGGTGCGCGTTGGACTTTAATCTTAGCTGAAGATGAAGTGAACAATCAGACTATCGGTATCAAAACCATGGCGACAGGGGAGCAGGAGACCATTCCATGGGATCAACTGCCAGCATTCCTCCGTCAATAACAATAACTAAATATAAGAAATCTTCGAACTATGACACCTTTGAATATCCCTGAATGGCAGTCACTTGACAGACATTATTCTGATCTAAAATTTGTTTCTATGCGTGAACAGTTTGCTCTTGATTCTAAACGTTTTGAGCGTTTTTCAATCACAAGTGGTGATCTGCTACTAGATTACTCAAAAAATCGAATTACTCAGGAAACAATGGATAAGTTAATCCAGTTGGCTGAGGCTGTTGAGATTCAAGACTGGGTTGAAAAGATGTTTAAGGGTGATGCGATTAACATCACTGAGGGCCGAGCTGTTCTCCATACAGCACTTCGTAACAGAAGCAATAACCCCGTCATGGTCGATGGCAAGGATGTAATGCCTGCTGTCAATGCGGTTTTAGAAAAGATGAAGCGCTTTTGCGATCAGGTTCACAATGGAAGCTGGTTAGGCTTTAGTGGCAAAAAGATTACCGATATTGTCAACATAGGTATTGGTGGTTCTGATCTTGGTCCGGCCATGATATGCGATGCGCTCGAACCATATGGCATTGATGGAATGAAAGTGCACTTTGTTTCGAATGTTGATGGAACGGATTTAAGCACAACGATTGAACATCTCAATCCTGAAACGACGCTTTTTGTCGTTGCATCAAAAACCTTCACCACGCAAGAAACGATTACGAATGCTCAATCAGCACGTAACTGGTTTTTAAAGGAAGGTAAACCAGATGATGTTGCGAAGCATTTTGTCGCCGTTTCAACGAATGCCAAGGAAGTAGCTAAGTTTGGTATTGATACAGACAATATGTTCGAGATTTGGGACTGGGTTGGTGGCCGATACTCATTATGGAGTGCGATTGGTCTTCCTATAGCTTTATATACAGGAATGGATGTATTTGAACGTCTGCTTGATGGTGGTCATCAAATGGATAATCACTTCCGCACACAACCATTACCAGAAAATATTCCTGTCGTGATGGGCATGCTGGGTGTTTGGTATATAAACTTTTTTAATTCTCAGACTCAAGCTATTGTTCCTTACGATCACTCGCTTGCTCGCTTTCCTAATCATATGCAACAACTGGATATGGAAAGCAATGGTAAGTTTATCAATCGTACGGGGGCTAGAATTAATTACAAAACGGGTCCAGTTATCTGGGGGACTCCGGGTACAAATGGTCAGCACGCCTACTTTCAGCTAATTCATCAGGGTACTCAGCTTATTCCTGTTGATTTTGTACTGCCTGTTAATAGTCATTATCCAGACTGTGATCACCAATCCATTCTTTTAGCAAATGGGCTTGCCCAAGCTGAAGCATTGATGAAAGGCAAAACAGCGGAAGAAGTGCGAGCTGAATTGGTCAATGAGGGATATGAGGGTAGTGCACTTGAGGCGTTATTACCTCACAAGGTATTCCCTGGTAACCGTCCAAGTAATGTACTGTTATTCCCTAAATTGACACCAGAAATGCTAGGGCAATTGGTTGCTTTGTATGAGCATAAAGTCTTTGTTCAAGGCGTTGTTTGGAATATCAATTCATTTGATCAATGGGGGGTTGAGTTAGGTAAACAGTTAGCAAAAGCGATTGTACCTGACTTAAAAGATGGAGCAGAAATATCGGCTCATGACAGTTCAACCACTCAGCTAATCAAACTAATCAGAGAATTACGTCAGTAACTATTGTCACCAGGTCTACTGTTAACTTAGTAGACCTGGTTTGAGCTGGAAACGTTTTATTTATAAATCGATATGTCGCTTTAGGATTTTTTACGTAAGATCAGGCCCGATAGTGGCGGTAAATTCACGACAATTGAATAAGGTCTGTCTGACCATGCAATCTGTTCAGCAGAGAATGACAAGGCATTAGAAAAGTTACTGCCTGCATAAAATTCAGAGTCAGAATTGATGATAATTTCATACTCACCTGCTTCAGGCACACCGAGCCTATAGTTTTCACGGGGTATTGGTGTGAAATTAAATACGCCAATAGCAAAGCTGTTGTCGGCTTTACGAAGGAAACTAAGGATCGACTTTTCATTATCATTACAATCTATCCATTCAAATCCATTTGATTCAAAATCATACTGATATAGCGCAGCCGTATTTTTATAGGTTGTATTGAGATCACTCACTAAGGTCTGCATACCTTTGTGAGATGGGTAATCCAAAACATACCAATCTAGCTCTTTTTCACAATTCCACTCCGTACCTTGTGCAAACTCACAGCCCATAAAGAGCAGCTTTTTGCCTGGATAAGCGTACATAAAGGTGTAGAGTAAACGTAAATTAGCAAACTGTTGCCACTCATCACCGGGCATTTTATAAAGCATCGAGCGTTTACCATGAACTACTTCATCATGAGAGAAGGGTAAGACAAAGTTTTCAGTGAAGGCATACAACAGGCCAAAAGTAAGCTCACTATGATGATATCGACGGTGAATTGGATCTTGCTGCATGTATTCCAATGTGTCGTTCATCCACCCCATATTCCATTTCATTGAAAACCCTAAGCCGCCAATATCTACCGGTCGAGAAATCATTGGATAAGAGGTTGATTCTTCAGCAGTGATAATACAGCCAGGATGAGCTGCATGAAGCACGCTATTGGCATGTTTGAAAAACTCGATAACTTCAAGATTTTCTCTACCACCAAACTGGTTAGGTAACCATTCACCTTCTTTTCGTGAGTAGTCTAGGTAGAGCATTGAGGCGACAGCATCAACTCGTAAGCCGTCAATATGAAATTCTTCTAACCAGAAAAAAGCACTGGAAAGTAGAAAATTAAACACTTCTTTTCTACCGTAATTAAAAATTAATGTGCCCCAATCTTGATGTTCACCGCGGCGAGGATCTTCATGTTCATATAAGGCCGTTCCATCAAACTTCGCTAAGCCATGATCATCTTTGGGGAAGTGACCTGGCACCCAATCAAGGATAACACCGATATTTTTTCTATGGCATTGATCAATGAGATATCGCAGATCATCAGGCTGGCCGAAACGACTAGTTGCAGCAAAGTAGCCTGTTGTTTGATAGCCCCAAGAAATATCCAAAGGATGTTCTGTAACAGGTAATAACTCTATGTGTGTAAACCCCATCTGACTGACATAGCTAACTAAGTCATCTGCAAGTTCTCGGTAATTATAAAATTCACCATTAAAATGCCGTTTCCACGAGCCCAGATGAACCTCATAAATCGCCTGGGGACTATGTAACCAGTCTGATTTTGCGCGTTGTTGCATCCAGCTGATATCTTGCCACTGATGTTCAGTAGGTGATGTGGTTATGGATGCTTTACCCGGACGCTTTTCGCATTGTTGACCATAGGGATCCATTTTGAGATGTAATGCGCCAGTGTCACGGTTACGAATTTCAAACTTATACAATTCGGCCGCGGTTAAACCCGGAATAAATAATTCCCAAACACCGTTATTACCACGAACACGCATTGGATGTTGTCGGCCATCCCAATTGTTGAAATCACCTACAACACTCACACGCTCAGCCGCTGGTGCCCATGTAGCAAATAGAACACCTTTGATACCTTCTACCTCATGTAAATGCGCACCCATGACTTTATAGGCATGCCAATGTTTGCCCTCAGCAAAAAGGTGTAAGTCATATTCAGATAATTGCGGCAGGAAACTGTAGGGATCATAGTGCTCGAGTTCTGCCCCGTCATTTGTTTTACGATGAATTTGATATGGAAAACAAATGTCACTAGACGTGCTCTGCCATTCGAATATATCGGTGCCCTCAATGCGCTGCATTGGGAGTTCACCATTAATTGAAGCTGACTGTGTGTTGGGTAAGAAGGCTCTTATGACCGTGGTGTTTTTGTTTTTATGCAGACCAAGAGTGCTGAATGGATCATGATGACGAGCCTCTATAATTTTGAGGATATCATTCGTCATATTGCTGTCAGTAATCATGGTCATAATGTCCTGTAAAATTTAATTGCCGTTGGAAGCTTCCTTGTGGCAGGCTAACAATATTACAGCACAAATCATAGGGCCCAAGTCGAGGATTTATATGAGTGAAAATAACAGTACACGTTTTGTCAGTCGATTAACGCGAGATACACTTGCATTAATTTTGGCAGGAGGACGAGGTTCACGACTGAAGCAATTGACAGATTGGCGTGCTAAGCCAGCCGTTCCATTTGGCGGTAAATTCCGGATTGTCGATTTTCCTCTTTCTAACTGTGTTAATTCTGGTATCCGACGAGTTGGCATTCTTACCCAGTACAAAGCCCATTCTCTGATTCGACACGTACAGCAAGGGTGGGGGTTTATGCGTGGTCACTTAGGAGAATTCGTTGAACTTCTCCCTGCATCACAACGTAATGAAAGGGGATGGTACGCAGGTACTGCTGACGCGGTGTATCAGAACATTGATATCTTACGTAATCATGGACCTGAGTATGTTTTGATTCTTGCCGGTGATCATATTTACAAAATGGATTATGGTGATATGCTGGCAGAGCATGTTGCTCAGAATGCGGATATGACCATTGGTTGCATTGAAGTGCCATTGGTCGAAGCAACTTCTCTAGGAGTGATGTCTGTAGACACCAACAGGCGTGTAACTGCTTTTGATGAAAAGCCCGAGAAACCAAATCCCGTGCCAGGACGAGATGATGTCGCGCTGGCTTCCATGGGTATTTATGTCTTCAACGCCGCTTTCTTATATGAGCAGTTGATAAAAGATGCGGATACACGACTATCTACTCATGATTTTGGGCACGACATTATCCCTAGTTTAATCAAAAACTATAAAGTTGTAGCCTTTCCCTACAAAGACGTTCAGGGAAATGATCCAGGTTACTGGCGTGATGTTGGTACGATTGATGCGTTTTGGTCTGCAAATTTAGAACTCATTGGAGTTACACCAGAACTGAATCTATATGATGATGACTGGCCCATCTGGACTCATCAAGCCCAGCAGCCCCCAGCAAAATTTGTTTTCGACGATGATGATCGACGAGGAATGGCTGTAGATTCTATGGTCTCCGGAGGTTGTATTATTTCGGGCTCTACCGTTCGACACTCTGTTTTGTTCTCTAATGTCGAAGTGCATAGTTTTTCTCTTGTTGAAGATTGTGTTGTCCTGCCAGATGTCACAATAGGTCGTCACTGTCGCCTAAAACGAGTCGTTATTGATAAAGGCTGTGTATTACCAGAGGGAACGGTAATTGGTGAAGATTTAGAACTAGATGCGAAACGTTATTATGTTTCTCCCGATGGTGTTGTGTTAGTAACACCTGAAATGCTTGGACAAAACTACCGATATGTTAGATAAAGCAAAAGTCGTTCTATGCTGGCATATGCACCAGCCCCAATATAGTGAACCTGTGGGGGGCATGTATCAATTGCCCTGGACATATTTACATGCCATTAAAGATTATGTTGATATGGCGTGGCATCTGGAAAATATACCTCAAGCTAGAGCGGTCGTTAACTTTGCGCCGACCTTACTTGAGCAAATAGCCGATTATGATGAACAGCTAAAAGGGCGATTCAAGGGCACTGGACGTCTTAAAGATCCATTACTTATTGCATTGGACTCACCCGTGCAGCCCCTTCATGCTGAAGAGCGCAAGAAACTGATTCTGGCTTGTCTTCGAGCTAATGATGAGAAGTTAATCCAACCCTTCCCACACTTTGCTAAATTGGCAAAAATGGCACGTTGGTTACTGAATGATGTCACTCGACTGAAGTATGTCAATGACCAGTTTATGATTGATCTACTGGTTTGGTATCACCTCGTTTGGATGGGGGAGTCTGTTAGGCGAAGTGATGTTCGAATTCAGGCATTAATGAAAAAGGGTACCAACTATACGTTTAATGATCGTCGACAGCTGATGATGGTGATTGGTGAGTTACTGAAAGATGTTATACCTAGTTATAGACGTTTAGCTGAGTCTGGCCGAGTAGAATTATCTGTTACGCCTTATGCGCATCCTATTATCCCTCTTTTATTGGATATCAACAGTACACTTGAGGCCATGCCTGATGCACAGCTTCCTCTTGAGACACATTATCCTGGTGGTGAAGAGCGTGCTCAGTGGCATATTGAAGAGGGGATTCGTGTGTTTGAGTCTTTCTTTGGCTTTAAACCGAAAGGGTGTTGGCCATCCGAAGGAGCCGTATCAGAAGCCACGCTGAAACTGATAGGGCAAAATGGATTCGACTGGGCAGCGACGGGTGAAAATGTGCTCAGAAATAGTTTGGCTGCCTCTAATATGAACGACTCAAGTATCCATAAACCCTACAAATTATCGGATACCTCAGCTGCCTGTTTTTTCAGGGATGATGGTTTGTCAGACATGATCGGTTTTACCTACACAAAGTGGTCAGCCGATGATGCCGTCAATGATTTTATTAATCACATACTTAGCATTAAAGCGAGTACGGAGAATGAAGAGAATAGAGTTATTTCTGTCATTTTGGATGGAGAAAATGCCTGGGAATATTACTCGTACAATGGATATTATTTTCTGCAAAGCCTGTATTCAAAACTAGCTGAACATCCTGAAATTGAGTTAACAACATTTAGTGATTGCTTGAAAGAAGGCGTTCAAGCAACGGAGTTACCTAAATTAGTCGGTGGGAGTTGGGTGTTCGGCTCATATTCCACCTGGATAGGCGACCCAGATAAAAACCGGGCATGGGATCTATTAAGCGACGCCAAAAAAGTGTTTGATGAGGTGACGTCAACAGAAGAGTTTGATGCCGAGACGATGGAAGTTTTAGAGCGACAACTCGCTATTTGTGAGGGCTCAGATTGGTTTTGGTGGTTTGGGGATTATAATTCTGCTGATAGCGTGAGTGACTTTGAGCGCTTATACCGATTGCATCTTTCAAATCTGTACCAAATGCTTGGTCAGGCTGTACCTGAAAACTTATCGCAAGTTATATCTCAAGGTGGTGGGGGTATCGAGCAGTCTGGAACAATGAGGCGTGGTAGCGAATGAAAAAAGCTACTGTATTTGAACAACGCCGTACAGGCATTTTACTGCACATTACCAGCTTACCCTCTGGAACGCTTGGTAATGATGCGTATAGATTCATTGATTTTTTAGCTGATTGTAATGTGTCTGTTTGGCAAATGTTACCTCTGGGACCTACCTACAGTGATGGTTCACCTTATCAGTGTTTATCGTCACATGCAGGCAATCAAGAACTAATCTGTCCTCAGAGTCTCGCTGCGGAGTATTGGGCAGAGAATCTAGCGGTTGATTTAGCTGCACCTATTACTGAAGTCATCAGTAAGGCTTATTATCTATTTAAAACTAAGGCTAAGCGAGTCGACCTAGATAGTTTTGATGCATTTTGTAAACAGCACCAGCATTGGCTAGAAGACTATGTCCTTTTCAGACAAATCCGACATATACATGATTCTAAGGCGTGGTTTGATTGGCCTGTTGAGTTGAGACAACGCCATCCTGATGCAATAGAAAAACTTCAGCATGAATATAGCGAAGCATTATCAATTAAACGTTTTAAGCAATACATATTTTTCAGGCAGTGGGAAAAATTGCGTGCTTACGCGAATCAGAAAGGCATCAATTTATTTGGTGATATTCCGATTTTCGTCGCACATGATAGTGCTGATGTCTGGGCTGAACCTGATCTCTTTACATTAGACGACAATGGGTACTCAACAAGAGTGGCCGGTGTCCCACCTGATTACTTTTCTGAGACAGGTCAACGCTGGGGAAACCCTCTTTTTGAATGGCCCCAGCACATTGAGAATGATTTTGATTGGTGGAAACGCCGCCTGGAAACACAGCTTGCATTGTTTGACCTCGTGCGTATAGACCACTTTCGTGGATTTGAGGCTTGCTGGGAAATTCCAGCATCATGTGACACAGCCATTGAGGGGCGATGGAAAACTGCGCCCGGTGAACAGTTATTTGATTCTATGGCTGCCCATTTTACGGAGTTACCATTAGTGGCAGAAGATTTGGGCATTATCACTGAGGAAGTGACGGCGCTTAGAGAAAAGTACGGAATGCCTGGCATGAAGATCTTGCAGTTCGCCTTTGGTGGCGATGCCAGTAACCCGTACCTACCTCATCATCAGAATATCGACAGTGTCACTTACACCGGAACACATGACAATAATACAACCTTAGGTTGGTATCAGGAGTTAGACGAGCGTACCAAAGAGCATGTGAAACAGTATTACGGCGAAACAGGTGAGGGTATGCCTTGGTTATTTATTCGCTCTGCTCTGCGATCTGTTTCTCAACTAGCTATTATTCCCCTCCAAGATGTTCTTGAGTTAGACGGCCAGCACAGAATGAATGTTCCTGGTACGACAGAGGGAAATTGGCAATGGAAATTTGATTGGTCAATGTTTAAAGCTGAGTACACGTCAAGAATTCGCCAACTAAATCAACTGTATGACAGACACTAGTTTTGGTTTTCTCACCTGAACTCTTATCATATACACGCTCACATTTATGGCTAGCGTTAGATAAGGACATAGCTCGAATTGGAATAACTGAGTTCATGCAGGATCAGCTCAGTCAGATTGACTTTCTCACCTTACCTTTGCCTGGCAAGCATTATGAAGCTGGTGAACCAATAATTACATTAGAATCTCGTAAATCGGCAATAGAAATTCGAATGCCATATTCAGCGAGTGTCGTTTCCATTAATGAACAGCTCCAGGAACGGCCGCAATTAATCAATCAAGATCCATTTGGCGATGGCTGGTTATGTTGTTTGGACTCATTCTCAGCTTCATTAATCAACCATTTGATAATGAGCTATGAGGCTTATGAAGCAATGTTGGATGGATAAATAGCCCCTAAAATACTGGCTGAACTTGCCCCTGTCACGGCTGGGAGGTTTCCTGCAAGATGTTGATGTGTTCTCATCGCGAGCCATGCGAATGCACAAGCTTCTACCGCATCTGGAGCTAGGCCAAGTTTATCAGTGGTTTCTACAGTTAGGGACGTTGAACATGTCTGTAATTCTTGCATTAGAATCTGATTGTGTGAACCACCCCCACAGACATAGACAATGTCTGTATTTGGTGCATAGTAACTAATAGCATCCATAACTGTTATGGCTGTAAGCTTGACCAGTGTCATCTGAATATCTTGGGCAGATATTGGTCTATCGATAGCAGCTAAATGGTTGGATAGCCAGACTAAGTTAAAATATTCTCGTCCAGTGCTTTTAGGCGCCGGTTGATGAAAAAAAGCATCGGTTAAAAAGCGATCGAGTAAGTCTTTATCTACTACACCATTAGCCGACCACTCACCATTTTTATCATAAAAAGAGTCTTGGTGATGTTGCTGATACCATTCGTCTATGAGTACATTTCCGGGGCCGGTATCAAAGCCCATTACGTCTTGTGATAAATCAGCTTGTAAGACAGTGATATTAGCAATACCACCAATGTTCACTATCACACGATTTTCTGTATCACTATGAAACATATCTTGGTGAAATGCGGGTACTAATGGCGCACCTTGCCCACCAAGAATCACATCACGTTGACGAAAATCAGCGATAGTATCTATACCGGTTTTTTCTGCGATGACATGGGCATTACCAATTTGCATGCTGAACGGAAATTGTGCGTTAGGGGCGTGATATATGGTTTGTCCATGACAACCAATTGCGGTAATGTCTGAAGCATTAAGTCCAGCATTGAGTAATAGATTGTTAATGGCTTTACTATAGGAATATCCCAGAGCCATATCTAATTGACCGAGCTGATTTAAATTGCTTGTACCCTTAGTAATGAGTTTATACAGCTCGTTTCTTAAGTCAGGATCAAAGGGAAAGGTTTCTGTAGACACAACCTTAGTTTTATTTTGTTTGAAGTCTACAATAGCTATGTCTATACCATCCAGACTAGTGCCTGACATTACTCCTATGTATAAAGCCATATCGATTATTGTGTAATAGCGGCCAGTGCTGGTATCTGCATTGAGTCTAATTTTGCTAACAATGGGGCCGATGATGATTTGAATTTTGCCATGTATTTCTTATCTAACGGAAGGGCTTTTGGCAATGCCACTGTTAATGGATTACGGTGGACTCCATCGATACGAAATTCGTAATGAAGGTGTGGCCCTGTTGCTGCACCACTCATGCCTACATAACCTATAGTTTGCCCTTGTTTGATACGTTGACCGCGTTTAATACCACTCTTGAATTTAGACATATGAGCATACAAGGTTGTGTACTTACCGCCGTGAGAGAGAATAATCACACGACCATATCCGCCTTTACGGCCCACGAAGTCGACCTTACCATCACCTGTAGCTAAGATTGGCGTTCCGGTGGCCGCGGCATAATCAACACCGCGATGTGGACGACTAATTTTTAGGATAGGGTGTTTACGATTAGGATTGAAGCCTGAGCTAATTCGAGAAAAGTGAACGGGTGTTCGAGTAAATGTTTTACGCATACTGTCACCATTCGGTGAAAAGTAATGACTATTACCTTCAGCGTCAGTAAATCTAACAGCACGATAGGTTTTACCTTGGTTGGTGAATTCTGCGGCAAGAATATCACCATCTTTCAATTTTTTACCGTCCAAATACTGTTCTTCAAATATGACTTTGAAGCTATCTCCTTGACGAATATCTAGAGCAAAATCAATGTCCCATCCAAACACATGGGCTAATTCCATAATCAATTTATCTGAAAGACCCGCTTTCAGTCCTGAGCCAAATAGTGATGTTTCTATTTCGCCGATAACAGATTGCTGTCTTTTTTCTGTTTCTTTTATAAGTGTTGACGTTTCAAATCCAGAATCATTTTTTGTCAGTTGAAATGTTTTTACAGGACTGAAATTGAGTTCTAATTGTTGTAATGTTGGGCTTTTAGTCTCATCAAAAACAAGCCCAAAACGTAATGTCTGCCCCGGTTTTAGGTTCAGCAATGGTTTGATAGGTTTGCCAACTTGGGCAACCTCATATACATCACGTGCAGATAAACCAACTCTTGGAAAAATAAGTGATAGGTTGTCACCTGGCTGAACAGTTACTTCTTTCCAGACCAAGGCATTGTCATCCAGTGACGTATCAGAAAGCTCATCAGTATTCGAGATTGTTGACGAATCGACAGCTGGACTGTTTACTGAATCTTCTTTCAGATGAATACGCTCTAGTTGCTCTGATTCAGAAGCAATGAGGTTGTCATTGCCCTCAACTTTGGCTATTGATTTTGGTTGTGATACTTGTGGTGCTATAGCTGGCTTTAAATCAATGTTTGAGCTTGCGACAGCGTTTTCAGTGGTTGGCTCAGTGCCGTTGATTGTTTGACCTGGAAGCGCAATTGATTTTGACTTTGTATCTGTGAGGTCTGGTGTACTTGTAGCTAAAACCATGCTGGTGATTGATATCCCAGCAAAGGCTAATAATGCTAATAAAAGGATAGGCTTACGTCGACTAGGAGCTTTCTGGTCGCTTGAGAACAATTTACCATTTTTTGGTGAGTTCAAAAGTCTATTACGTTTCATATGCAAGCTCTTGGTTATTTTAAAAATTCTTATGATTCTCTCAATAAATGATAAGAATTGGAACCCCTTATTTTATGTATGTTGTGATAATATTGCCGACCTCATAAAACACAAGAACTTGGAGTGCTCGAAATGATCCCTGTAGATGACGCGATGCTTGAAATTCGCCGTGGTGCGGATGAAATTTTAGTTGAAAGCGAGCTAGTCGAAAAATTATCCACAGGTAAGCCATTACGAATCAAAGCCGGTTTTGATCCAACAGCACCTGACTTGCATCTTGGTCATACAGTTTTAATAAACAAACTGCGTCAGTTCCAACAAATGGGGCATACAGTTATTTTCCTAATAGGGGATTTCACTGGGCTTATTGGAGACCCAACAGGCAAAAGTGCCACTCGTCCCCCACTGACAGCAGAAGAAATAGAAGAAAACGCGAAAACCTACAAAGAACAGGTATTTAAAATCCTCGATCCTGACAAAACGGAAGTTCGTTTTAATTCAGAATGGTTTAGTACAAAGGGGGCTGACTTTATGATTAAGTTAGCCGGTAAGTTAAGCGTGGCCCGGATGCTTGAACGCGATGACTTTAAAAAGCGCTTTAAAGCAAACCAATCTATTTCAATTCATGAGTTTCTTTATCCACTAGTACAAGGTTATGACTCTGTCGCCTTAAAAGCTGATATAGAGCTTGGTGGGACGGATCAAAAATTTAATCTGTTGATGGGACGTGAGTTACAAAAAGCTGAAGGCCAAGAATCCCAAGTCGTGATAATGACACCACTATTAGAAGGTTTAGATGGTGTCAAGAAAATGTCCAAATCACTAGGTAACTATGTCGGTATTACTGAAGCCCCGGGAAGAATGTTTCAAAAGATAGTTTCTATTCCGGATTCATTGATGTGGCGTTGGTATGAATTGTTATCTTTTAAAACTATTCAAGAGATAGACAAATTAAAGGAAAGTGTTGAGAAAGGCGCAAATCCACGTGATGTGAAAATTGAGTTGGCACGAGAGATTGTTGCCCGTTTTCATGGTGATGAAGCAGCAGCAAATGCCCATAAAGGAGCTGGGAATGTGATTTCGGAGGGTGAAGTTCCGGAGGGGACGCCCGAAATAGAAATTGCATTGGATGGTCAACAGGAATTGGCTATTGGAGCTGTAATTAATAAAGCCAACTTAGTAGCTAATTCAGCACAGGCTAAAGACATGCTCAGTAATGGGCGTGTAAAAATCGATTGGACAGTTGTAGAATCTAATCTTCAGCTAAGTGCTGGCAAATATTTAATACAAGCAGGTAAAAAGAAAATTGCTTGGGTGACACTTATATAGGTAGTCTGCCATAAAATCTGAATAGTCGAATGAAGTGATACTTTAAGTCATAACTGTCTTACTCAGGTTCAATAAAGCTAAGAGAGGACTTTGTCTTTGGCCGGATTTACAAGTCCCAATAGAGCTGTAAGACATCAAGTAAAATGAATTATCTAAAAACATAAATAAAAAAAGCATATAGATTCAGCCAAGTAGAGCACTTGAGTTATGAATAGGAAAATGTTCCTGTTGACGGTTTCTCAATACCCTGTAGAATGCGCTCCTCTTGCTGATGAGACGGCCCGAAAGGGCGACTGAAACAGCATAGTAATTAAGTTTTTCGATTGAACATGAGTCTAAAAATTTAGTTGACAGCCTGGCAAGAAGCTGTATAATTCTCGCTTCTTTGTTGCAGCGAAACATCAGCGACAAAGTCGCT
>LAZR01001695.1_pt1 | contig 13690 bp, 11 predicted proteins | sample 329461 | NCBI WGS metagenome assembly LAZR01 (sample SAMN03002196, study PRJNA259156) | marine sediment metagenome | biome: sea floor; feature: Hydrothermal impacted sediments; material: marine sediment; isolation source: Loki non-amplified sample from Loki's castle hydrothermal vent sediment ...
TGCCTCGAGACGCGTCAAGCGATCGATCGGCCCATAGCACAGAACGATATCGACGCCGATGAAATATCGGTATCCGACCGTAATTTTTTTCGAACTGAACATGCCAGTCTTGATCTTCTTCTTGATTTTGACAGTACTAAGATCTCCATACCAAATGACATTCGGACCCTTAATGTCAATCGTACCCCACATGATTGGTACGGGTCTCGTTTCATCCGCAGTCGGGACCTGAAAATCCCCAAGGCCTGCCGGCCTGGCATCTTCGATATCAGGTTTGGGTGCGAGCAACGCGCTGACGAGAAATAGCGCGATGGACATGAAGATCATTGCTACCATTTGAAAAGGCATTATTTGTCAACTCCGATCTCGAAGGGGTTTTTGCGGGGTACGTACGGGAACCCACCATACTGCTGATGGTTCGAGAACTTGGCCCTGCATGTAGCGAAGTTGTGATCGCACCCTGCTAGTAACGTCAAAGTGCTACCGACGCTCAGACTCTGGTAGCCGATGAGCATACCAAATTCCACGACATTCCCGCCAAGATCCACTGTAGAGAGTATCGATCGCTGCTCCAGATTTGATCTACTTAGAATCCCGCCATTGAAGTACACAGCATCCGCTGATATCTGAGCAGAGAGCTGCAGGCCGGTGTCGACGATCGTGTTCGTTCCGCCGTCAACTGCCACGGTCAGGCCATCAGCGCTTATGTTCGTGACGGTCGTGACCATCGAGAAGCTCGCTTCCACCACCTTGCACCGGGTGTCGAACAGAATATGATTGCACATGCTTCGCATCGTCTGTCTCGGCATCGGCTTCCCGAGAAAGTTCACCGTCGATACGACGTTGACCTTAGCTTCGTTGCCAGTGAATCCAACATTCTCGATCTGCCCGCTGAACAGAATCATCGTCTCCGGGGAGCCCCCGTCTGTCGAATGCTGCCGGTATACGACGACCTTGTCCGGAGTGGCGGGCAGGCCAATCACGTAACGGCGAACGAGGGGATCGGTGTTTGGGAGTTTCAGCACGAGGGTAGCTCGAGTATTGATGCCCTCTTTGCCGGACGAAGTCCTGGAGATTTCAGTGGGCACATACGTCGATCCGCCGAGGATAACTTCTCTCTGGCCGGATGTGTAGCGAAACGATTCTTCTAGGTTGGTGAAACTATACAGCTCAATTGGCTGCCCGTCTTCAACGCTCTCCTCTATCGTGGCCAAGGACATTACACTCGTACTCCAGCTAGGGGGATTCGCACGGAATAGACTCCTCTGTCGAGGTGAACTATTTCGACCGTGTCGCTGTTAAGTCGCACCTTGTACAGGTAACTGATTCGCTTGATCTCAGGGATAGATACAATTTGGCCAAGTGAGCTATCTATCTCAAGCTCCTCGCGCGCCGGATCACCAATTCCGACAGTAGCAGATATGATATTCCGAAAGAAACGCGTTCCATCATTCAGCTCAATCATGATATCGCCAAAAGGCGCATGGCCTGTTGGATTGAAGCGAGAATACTCTACAGGCGCCACGTCAATGTTCGTGTCCCCCGCGCCGATAGCGGTTACTAGCTCGAAGTCTTTTCTCCAAGACGGCACGTAAAACGACTTTTGGCGGCCAAGCAATCCGTACAGCCGCTTTCGAAGTAGGAACGATTCCGCTTCCGTGTGCGTCTCGAATCCCTTCACGAAGTTGAGCTGTGGGCTGAGCCTTCGATCGAGCGAAGTAAATTTGCCTGTTTCCGAATCAAAGATTTGAAACTTGCCCTTTAGACCTTCTTCGAGCGTGTTGCCATCGATGAAGTTCGGATCATCGAATACGACGGTGCCACCATGCGTCGCAAGCCCCGATAGGTCAGCGAGATCGGTGGCTTCTTCAGTCATCCATTCACACCTGAATTTTTGGACTTCACCCGTCTGGTAAACTTGCCATCCGCTATTGTCGTTCAGCACACTGACCTGAATGGGGATGAGGCTAGTAGTCGCTGCGTCATGTACTTGCGCTACGGGGCGCTCTAGGGTCACGGAGCTAGCAGTCACTCCGCCCACTGCAATCTGCACGACTTCAAAGTCGTCAAAGCCGCGCCATAGCACGGCCAATTCTTTCACCTCGACCGTGGAGTCCCGAAAGTCTGCATCTGTGGTAGTGACCTGCACGACTGTCTCGCCAATCGCCATGTCAGAATTTAGCGATCGAGCGAAGTGGAATAGTGGTACTCCGAAAGCTTTCCCAAGCCCGCCGAATAGAGAATTCTGCGCTACTGCGCGTTCTTTCGAATCGTCGATCAGATACTCCACATCGAATTTCTGACGCGGTAGCTTTCTCGATCGGATACGTTGCTCCGAGCCATCCCACGATTCGATTATGTTGGTCTTCCAAAGCAACCCTTCAGTGTATCCGCGCTGCGGACAGTGACCGAACAGAGTGATGCGCTGGCCTGTAATCTCCAGGGTTGGAGCCGAGGTTACCCAACCAGTGCTCGAGGGGTTCGTAGGCGCGTCATCCACTATGTCCACATCGGTGATGCCGGAACCACCAGTGAGATCCCGCGGCAGATTGCCGAGGTCTTCGCCGATGTCGGGGGACGGCTTCATGCCGAGTCTGTAGTACCGACGAAGCTTAGCTACGGAGGCGGGGGTATAATCGCCGGAGGCGATCGTCCAGTCTGTGGTGTTACCCGCACCTTGGTTGTAGATCGCCAGGATCTCAGCGTCAGCGAGTTCAGTCGTCCATAGCCCCCAGGTGTGCATGAGGCCTTGGCCTGTTGCAGACACTGCGGTGACGCCGGTCAAGATCAGCCTCCGAATGGTGGCGAGCTGATCTACATGGTCATCTACGCCAATGACGGTCCACGCTACGATGACGCCATTTCGGTACAAGCGAAGCGCATCTGCTTCTGGGCCTGAGGCAGACTTTACTATCGTGAAGTTCACCCAGGTGTCTAGATCAGGAACCTCTGTAGGATAGTCACGCGTCTTGATATCTCCCGCGTCTGCCTGATCGGTAATTTTGACGCGGTACGAATTCGTAGCCACCGTATAGCTGAAATCAACTATGTTGAAAGACCCAGACGGCGGGCGAATGGAGAAAAGAGACGTCGTGCCTGTAGTGGTCGGTTTCCACCATAGCGAAATGGTCCATTCGTCCGATACGCTCCAATCGATACCCGTCGGGCTCTCAAGCGTTTCGGACGTAGAAAAATCGACGCACTTGTTATCAGGCTCGGGCCCGAATTTGAATGTGTAGAGCGCATCGATCTCGGCGGGACCGAGGTCGTCTACGTCCACGTCGTACGTGAAAGATGCAAGTGTGTCGAGGATGGTGGGGGCAACGCCGGGAGGCGTAGGCTGGTTGAGCGTGAGGGAAGAAGTGCCAAATTCAAGAATCGAATTTAGATTCTGCGGGGTGAAGAAGCCGTTCCAGATCTCAAATTGCAGATTCGTATCAGTTAGCACATTCCCCAACGCGAATCGTGAAGGGGTGACGTGGATTCGACCGTAGAAGTCGCCTTCATACAATACGCACAAATGCCCAGGAAGCGTACCGAGACGATTCCTGCCCGGATTGCCGATTACAACGCCCGCAATGGGCGCAGCGAGTATCATGCCCTCCCACCCGTCTTCGCTAAGCGGCGGGGTTTCGTCGGGCGCCGCGAGCTTGCTGGAATTGTCGAATGGGGATCCCATCACGTTTGCGAACGAAACAGAAATGCCCGGCTCGCTGCTGTCAACGGGAACCGTGTTCAGCTCGCGGAAACCAATCAGGTCGAAAGACCCAGTGGCCTCATCTAGAAAATCCGCCAGCGTATCGGCCATGGCCTACGGATTCCTTCTGTACGCGTAACCCATTTGATTCGAAGTCTGGTTCTGGTCGGTTCCCGTCTTCACGTACGCACTCGATCCGGATTCCGTTCCTTTTCGAAATGCCGGGATCACGTCCCACGTATCGCCACCAAGCACGATTACTGCTTTTGGCTCGAGCCCATCCATCGAGACGAGCCGCATGTCCGTGACGCAGCCCAAGAACTTCCAATTGCTAGTAGTGGCGCTTGGGGCATCGCTTTCCCAATACGGAACCAGAACGGGGGCCAAAGGCGATCGAAGGTTGAAGCTATTCTGCCCTCCGAAGAACAAAGCATTCAGCATATTGTCGTCCGTGTCCTGATCGAACGCCCAGCCATGAAGATCGCGCCAACCTGGGGAGCCGGACGTAAAAGCATTGTCCATTCGAACATATGAGACCGTTTGCGACGCCTGCGAGCTGTCGAATTGGAATGGGGTATGGAATCTCTCAAAACCGTCGATGTACGTCGCGGTGACGTACTGCCCGCCATCATACGCTCCAGACTTTTCGATCGTGCCGAAAGCGATATGCCAAAACGTGTTCACTGTTCCTTCGATCCACCCATGAAGGTATCGAGAGCCGTCCGTGTTCTGCCCGCTATAGAGACTGTACGCAACATGCGATCCGCTGAATCCGAGATCGATACTGTGCCCGACAAGAGCGCCACCGTGCCCCATCTGAACTGTCTCGGCGCGAGAATCTGAAGCCGCGGGCGATCCTGGATGGTCCCAGAACTCAGTAGAGGCCCCACCATCTCCTGTGCTCGGACAAATCTTGATTTCCGCGCGATCCGCCGGGCTATCGTGCGCGACGAAGTTAAATTGCGCATCCTCCACGCCCGGCAAAGTCGCTCCGGGATCTAGGATGCTGGATTGCGAGCCGGATGTATCTTGCTCAACCGGAACGCCAGGAGCAATTTGGCCATTCGTGCGAACGGAAGTCCACCCGCTTAGGACAGCGAACGTCACAAGCTTGTTAAGGAAATCTTGTGGAGATGTCGAAACGCCTGTCTCGTATGCCAAGGTCTACTCCTACGAAAGCCGAAGAGCCCAGAACGATGTCCGGACTGCATCACTGAAATTGCTCACCACGAGGTAATCTTGCGCCGAAATGGTGATGATCGTCTGTGCTGCCTGATTTGTGCCCGTGACCATGAAGCATCCTTCAGGCACTCCATATGCTTCTGTCGCCAATGGGTCAGTGGAACCGATACCACTTTTGACATAGCAGATGGGGAATAAAAAATGATCCCCGCTATCCAGATTTTCGTGCCCGTCCCAAACATTCTGGGAGGACCCTAGAACATCTGTGTTGATCATGGGCCACGCTGCGACGTCATCGTTCGGCCCGAAATCCGCCCACGTACCTCCAGGCAATCGAAGCTCCCCGTTATTGCTCGAATTCGAGAAGTAGATCCCATGCGATCGTGTTCCGGGGCTGTTGAACGCAAAGGCGTTTGGGCTTTCCGCCAGAATTACCATCGGGTAGGCCCATTCGGCCGGAGTAGCGTAGGGCAAAATGAACCCCTGGTACATGCTGTGCATCGAGCCAAGCGCATCATGGACTACCACGTAACGCCGAGAATTCAGAACGAACCAGTATTCTTCATCCAAGTTCGTATGCGCCGTGTAAATCGCGAAATCGTTTACGCCCGACTGGGAAGTCCAATTGGCGGTTGGGCTGAAGCCTGTGTAACCCCGGAGCCTCCAGTTCCATTGCTGACTGGCCGGTGTTTCGGAAACCAAAATGCCAGCGTAAATCGCATCCGTACCGGATCCTTTCCCGTGCCAGATGAGCGCGCCGGTCGTTCCAATCGTGCTCGAGTCATTGATGATCGCGTAGGTACTCGTGCCCCCGCCTGAACCGGCCTGAGACTGAGTGAAGGGGCTCCATCGATCAAGCACCCAGCGCTCCGCCGAGGGAAGAGCATTCAGCGTAACAGGGATGGTCCACGCGTCTGCAGCAACGAACGCCACGCCGCCTACAGTGATCGTGAAGGAAATCAGAGACGTGATCGGATCTCCGCTCGTGGTGTAGTTCGTCCCTACCGTTCCTGCGGATTGAGCGCCGCTAATTGATCCCGTTACCGTGAAAGCTGTTGGGCTTGTAAACGCGATCGTCCATGTTTCGGCGGGACCTCCGACGCCTCCGGCATCCAAGTCATCGATCGTTCCGTTCCCTGTTCCTACGTAGGTCACGGCGCCAATGAGAGGTCTGCCGGTTCCGTATTGGACCAGTCGTCGATACATGGCGCGATGTGCGTCCTGCTGCACGACCTGATTCGTGTTCTGGCGCCATACCGTGGCTGAAGTGTTCCCCGTGACGAAAGACATTACGATATAATCGCTTTCAGCTTGGCAGAATTCCGTGACATGATATTCATAACCGCGGCCTCCGAGTCTCTTGAGTTCAACGCTTCAGGTATAGACGCCGGGTCATCGACGTTGACGACTTGTACGTTCACCGGAGGCGGTGCGGCCATTGCGCCGAGGGTTTCGTTAGGTACAATTTGCCCACTTGACGGGGGGACGAACATCTCCGCTCCCCGCTCGCCGACGAGAAACGCTTGGTTCGGATTGACTGCGCCTCCGTCTGCTTTGCCCCCACCAAAGAGCGAACCCCCACCACCACCAAACGCACCACCGATCGATTCAATCGCCTTCATGATGAGTAGTCGAGTGATCACCTTCTGGATCTCTGCGACCGCCCCGCGTGCGAAGTCCTTGAAGCTGAATTTACCGGTCTGAACAAACTTGTCGATAGCGCTGAGCCCCTGATCGAGAATGTTCGTGGTCGCGTCACGCACGAGGGTGAACTCATTCCCCAGGCTCTTGGCGAATCCGTCGAATCCCTCTCGCACGCCGAGACTGGCCGCCTGCGTGTGCGAGAGCTGATCAGTGAATTCTCGCATATCGAGCAAGGCCGCCTGGGTCTGTTCGCGCACCAAGCCCTGCGCGGCTGCGAGTTGCTCCAGGCCAATTACGCCGACTTTAGCCGCGGTAGCAAGAGACTCTAGCTGCTCGGTCATCCTCGCTTTTGCCGCGGACACAAGATCAACCTTGTTCCTGAGTTCGGTGAACGTCTTTTGTCCAAGCTTTTGTAGGATGATGTCCAGTTGCTCCGGTGGGATGATACCTTCCGCGACCGCCAAATTCAGATCACGCTGTGCATTCGCGAGCGCCTGCTGTGATGGGGTCAACCCGTTCACTGACTGTCGCAGCCCATCGACGATGTTCTTGAGCCGCTCCTGCTCACTCGTCAGCTCGGCTACGGCCGCTGCGCTACTCCTCGTTACGGCCGGGTCTCCCCCAGCGGTCAGAGCCGCTCCTGCTTCTTCGTCAGCTCGGCCGGCAGTTCGCCCAGCTGCGCGTTGAATGATATCGCTTGTGCCGAGTAGCTCACTCGCCTTCACCCCGCTCATCTCTTCGCGGGTGATGCGGGCGATCTCATCACCAAGGCCAAACAATGGATGAACGATGTTCGATCTGATGATTTCTCCGAAGCGCACACCCGCGTTGCCTGGATCAGCAATCAGACTTGGAAGCTCACGCAGCAAATCCACCAGCGTGGCGAAGGGCATTTGAATAACGTTCGACAGACGGGTGAAAATCAAAAATAGGACACGAGCCATGATGTTCGCGCCAACCACCATGTCGTCGTAAGCCTTTAGGATCTTTACACCCAGCGAAAGGTTTGCTTCTGCTTCTTCGATCTTCTTGAGCGCTTCGAAACCTGCGTCTCCAGCCTCTTCGGCTGCGTCCGCGCCGGAGTCGAAGAATCCCTTGATATCCCCCCAAACAGTTGCGGTGATATCTCGAAGCGTGGTTTGAGATTGTCCAAATGCGATGACGTCATCTCGCGCCGATACGAGCGCAACCCCTATGCCCACGAGAGCAATGGCGGCTACCCCGACAGGGCCAAGCGCAACGATGGCGCCGATTGCGGCGGCGGCCACAGCGCGCAATCCAGCAGCGAGAGCAAATGCGGCAGCCCTCATGCCCGCCATGCCGATCGCGAGTTGCTGCACGATTCCTAGCCGGAGCAAAGCCCCCGTAGCGAGGACTGCAGATTTGCTCAGCCCAATGAGACTGGCCACGCCTTCGACCGCAACGAGACGAGCGAAACTGGCCATCGCGAATGAAACCCCGGCGATACCGAGTGCGAGCACCCCGAACGCAGTCCCAGCTCCGAGGGCGGCGCCGATAAATTGCTGTATCGGTTTGGGCAGGGCAGCGAATATGCGGAACGCGTCCCTAGCGCGTCGCACCAAGAATTCGAGTGGACCGAGCAGCGTGTCACCAATCGAAATACCAGCGCCTTGAACCGCGGAACTCAATTCGCGCAGCGCGCCATTGAACCCCTTGAGAACTGTGTCGGCCGCGTCTTGCGCCGCGCCTTCAAAGTCAGAAATCTTCCCGACGAGTTCGTCGATGGCGTCGCCCTGCGAGACCAACGCGCCGATCGCCCGCGAGCCTTGCTCTGTGAAGATGTCGCCAACCAGCGATGCTCGAGCAATGTCAGATAGGTCTTCGGTGGCGTCACGCATGTCCGCGACTACTGTCAGAAGGCCACGGAACTTGCCTTGGCCGTCGAACACCTCGACACCGAGTTTCTCCAGGGCCGCCGTCGCCTTCGGAGTCTGCTCAGTCAAGTTGCTGAGCATGCGCTGGAGACCTCGACCAGTACGGGTCGCCGGAAATCCAGCGTTAGCGAGTGCGCCAAGAGCGACATTGACCTCGAGGAAGTCGATTCCGAGTTGGCGCGCTTTCGGCGCCACGAAGCTGAACGCCTCCCCTAGCCCCTTGATGTTGGCCTGGGTGGATTGCGCGGTCCGGGTCAGGATATCGGCCGCTTCGCCAATTTTGCTCACGTCGAGGCCGAAACCCGCGATAATCGTGGTGACGATCTTCGCCGACGCCCCAAGCTCCAGGCTACCCGCGGCAGCGAGGTTCAGGGCGGGCGTAATGGCCCCCAGCTGCGTTTCGATGCTGAGTCCGGCCTTGGATAGCAACTCGAAGCCATCGGCCGCCTGGCGGGCGCTGAAAGCCGTCTGGATGCCGAGTTGCTCTGCAGCATTTTTCACCGTCTTCATCTGCTCGGCCGTGGCCCTGGAGACGTTCTGGACGCGGTTGAGTGAGGCCTCGAAGTCTCCAGCGATCTTTACGGCCGCTACCAAGGGGAGGCCAAAAGCGACCGTCACAGCGGCTCCTGCGACGGCTGCGGCCGACGAGAGCGCATTGAGGCTGGTGGCCGCTCTGAGCGCCCCTACGTTCAACCTGCCGGCTCCCGCAGCGCCTGCTGTGAACTGAGCTGCGCTGGTGGCCGCTGTGGCCCCCGCACGCCGTGTACTGCCGTTGAGCTTGTTTAGAGCGACAGAGCCGGATTGAGCGGCGATGCTGATCTTCGCCAGGTCTCTGGCGACGGTCCGCGCGCCTCGCGCCCGTACGACAATGTCAAGGATCTCAGCCAACTAGACTTTCCTCCGACGCTTCAATACCCGCCCGCGCTCGATCGCGCGCAGCCCTGCGTTCTTCGACTCGGCCACGAAGCCCGCGGGGGCCTGAGACGAACTGCCAGCATCCAGTTTCTCAAGATACGGGACTTTTTCACCGCCGTTCGCGATGTGGATCTCGGTTTCTGAGTCGATGCCCTGGACACTCGCCGCGATGTCAGCAACGGTCTCGCTCTCAGAGCGAATGGACCGAACGCTGAGATCTGGGGAGTCGGGGCTCGCGACCCAGTTTGATCGCGCGAGCGCAGTATCGACCGGCGTGATCTTCACCAACTTCTTGCCGATGTCCACTGCAGCCTTCGCCTTGATTTCAGCTACGTTAGAGGTAACTCCCCTTGCCAGGGCCTCCATGCGACGGGCGAACACCTTTGGGCTTGCCATTCTTCAACTCCCGAGCCCGTCTCTTCGCCTGATCCTTCAAAAACTCTTCGTCCATCTCTCGGACCAAGTGCATGAAGTCTTCGTAGAGGATCGAATCTGATGCGTATCCATTCTGGTACGCGTAGTCGTTCATGACTTGCCAAGGAATGGGGCCAGCGCCCGCCATGTGGATCTGACGAGCAGACCCGAGGATCCAGAAAGCCGTGATGAACTGTTCGAGATACCCGTCGAGGAGCGGTTGCTGAAGGTGCTCGGGAATCGGCTTTCCGCGCAGCCGATAATTCTCTCGCAGCAACTCACCATCTTTGGCGTAGGTGAGTTGCCACGAAAGAAAATCCCTCAGCTTTTTGCGTCTTCTTCTCGCGACTCGACGACGAAGTTCGTGAAGGAAGTCGCCTGCGCGCGGATGTCTGCAAATAGCTCGGGGAGATCGGTGAGAAGCTTCTTGACGTTGTCCTGGGTGAATTCCAGATCTTCGCCATCGCTGCCCTTGACGCCAGACCATCCGAGCACGACCGTCTCCGCGAAGGCTTCGGCCATCAGCCGATTCGCGACGTCGTCGCTCATCGTCCCGTTCTGCATCTGCATGCGATACGGCCGCATCAGCGCCTGGAAGCGCATCTGGAATTTCATATTCGACCCGCCCGCGCGGGCGATCACGATCGTGCCGGCCTCGCCATAATCGAGGGCGATACCATTCTTCTCCAGGGCGGAGTCGGTCGCGAACATTTCGTAGAAGCTGGACTTTGACATGGGGGTTTCCTTTCGATTGGGGTTGTGAAATCTGGCTCCGCAGGGAGGACTCGAACCCCCGGCATCCGGTTTAACAGGCCGGCACTCTACCAACTGAGCTACTGCGAAGCAAAGAACGCGACCGAGTCCCGTAATCTTCGGTCGCGCGATCATTCGACGAGTACGCGTTGAATGACCAAAAAGGCCGGGGAGCACGCTCCCCGGCCGGGCCTACTATTGGACGCCTCGGAACCGCAAGTACTTCGCGGTGTAGTTGAGGTTGGGCTCGCGGATCGCCTGATAGCCCAGGTTGATGGTGACGTCATCGTTCTTCCCGGGCACTTCCGGCGAGCCCTCGGAGAACTTGATGCGTGGTGCATCGAAGATGATGACGTGAGCGCTGTCGTCTTCCAGGCGGAAGTCGAACGACGTCTCGGTATTGCTGACCACGTCACGCGCGAGCGCGGCGCTGTCGAAGTAGGTGTTCAGCGAGCCGGTCAATCCGAACTCGCCGACGCCGATGTCCACCGCACCGAGGAACCCGACCGCTATGAGCTGACGAAGATTGTTCGCCACTTCGATACTCGCTTCGAGCACGAAGTTCTCACCTGTGATCGGGACGCCGCCGCGAGCGAAGCGCCCCACGTTCGAAGACGTGTTGAGCACCTGTGTTGACGGAAGTGGGACCGTGGTCGCGCCGGCAATGCGACCCGCGCCGTCCACACTGAACTTCGTGGTCGGCGTACCCGAATCGGAGAACGTCTGATCGAGGCCACTGAAGGTGAAGCTCACCTGAGCGATGGCTTGCGCGGCGGCCGTGAGCGTGAACCCTTCGATCACCATCCCGAGGAAGTACTCGAAGGTGATGGGCGAATGGTCGGTGTACTCCCGTTCGAGGAAGTAGCTCTGGCGGCTCACACCGTTCACGAGCCGCTCCCCGAGATAGATGTCCACCGAGCCTACCGGCGCATCCGCGCCCCAACCACTGGGCACGATGTCGAACGTCAAGAGATTCGCCGCCACTCCCGCGAACGCGATGCGACAGTAGTCGTCATTGTCAGGGTTGCCCGAGAATCCGGCGAATTTCACCCAATCCCCAGCTTCGAGCCCGAGCGTGGTGAAATCGAGGACCACGGAGCTGACGCTGTTCGGCGCGATCAAGGCGTCCAAATCGCCGGCAGCGCCTCGGCGCCCGACCACATGGGACGTTGCGCCCGCAGGCGGAGTCTCGTCCACGAGGTTCTCGTTCGTCACATAAGACGTGAACCCCGCCGAAGACAAGACGGTGAAGAACCCGTTGTTCCCTGCGTTGCTGAACCCTTCATGGCGCACGATGTCGGCCGCAGTCGGCTGATCGCCCTCGTCTGTCACCGTGACCGTATCGGTCGCCGTGACGACAGCCGTGATCTGAGTTTCGACCACGGTGTTCGTGCGGGCGAAACGCGTCTGAAACAAGTTGAAGAACACCCCTTCCAGAAGGAGATCGTGGACCTCGAACGAGTGCTCTGCATTGATATCGCCCGACGCTTCCGCGCCTACCAAGACGAGATCGTCAATCTGCCGATCGGCCCGAATCTTTTCCGAGACGATCGTGTTGGGATTGAACGCCAAGTTCGGCGCTCCTGTGATGCTGAGGTCGAAGAGATTCGGGGAAGTCGGAGCGACCCCGAGAGTGCTCTCCTTTGCCGCGCGAACCGCGACCGCATTGGTATCAGACACTGAAGTGTCCTCCCGTTTGTTTTAGGTCACTCGGTCGAAGGTGAAGTCTACTTCGACATTGACCTGAGAATACTCACTGTCCATGCCCACTTCACGCGCGCCCGCATCCCGAAACCAGATATTGCCAATCGCACCGGCATCCTCGAACGCCTCAACGAGAGCATTCGACACCTGATCGAGACTTTCCATCCCGGTACCTACCGGAGCGAAAATTTGAACGAAGACTCGCCCCGGTCGTCGGAACCGATGTCCCGATCCGAGCGAAGCCCGCGTCCCTTGAAATTTTCTGATATGCAAGCGGCCCCATAGCGCAGGGGTTTTGGGCCGTTGGCTATCGAGATTGTCGTATTCGAGAGGGGCACTTGATGTCGCTATATTCCAAGCAGCCAGCACAAACGCGCTGAGGTCATCTCGTGCCTCTGTGAATGTGTTCGCCATCAGCGTGAAATCCCCAGGATGTAGACTATGGCCGTCGGACCCGGCTGGATGAGCTTGACAGAGCTGATCGCCCACTCGGTCGAGCCATCAATGAGGGTGTCTTCTATCGAGATGCCGTTAGGCACTGACTTCGCCGGGATCCATGCGTTCGTTTCGGCCTTCTCGATCGAGGTGCGATCTTCCACCGACAGCCCCTGAGAAATCTTGACCATCAGCTCTTCGAAAGTAGTCGCGCCCTCTGGGTCGAGGAACACAGCCTTCGCGGATACTGTTGTGGTAGTTGCTGTCCCGTCTGTTTTCCAAGGTGTCGCGGGGTCGACCGGCGCGGGCACCACGGTCTTCACCGTCACTGCCCGACCATTCTTGTTGATCAGCCTCTCGGCCAAGTCTGCGAAGTTGTCATGGAGCGCCATCGCTATGCCCGAATGACCGTGTCGCCGGCTCCGCCAGGTGCTGCGAGCCCGGAATCCCGAACGCACTCATCAGCCGCGCCATAGTTTCGCCACTTGACTGTGGTCGGCCGCGAGCCCGAACCGAAGTAGCGGGTCTCTTCCTTCAGCGGCCCGAGTTCTTCCATCTTGCGAGAGACGATTCGACCATCTTCTTCCTGTGGGTTCGTGTCGAACATGAGCGCGACGGCTTCATTGGTCAAGGCATCAATTGCGCGCACCGCGTAGAGAATCTGGCACTCGATGACCTTGTCGGGCACCGTGTCCGTGACGTCGACGCCATCTGAGTCGAAGAGCGTCCCGCCGTCAATGAACCTGGGGAAACACAGATCCTGAGGCGTCACTTCATCACTGATGATTCCTCGCCAATCCCATCTGCGGCAAAGGTAATCAGTCGCGATGATCAGCGCGGCCACCCTGTTCGATTCATCTGCATCGATCCACGCCAGGAACGGTCCCGTCTGCCGAAGATTCGCGTAGTCATTCACTGTGGCGATATCAGTGAAGGAGTTCGCGCCCGCGACGATAGTACCATCTTCGACGATCAGGTCCGACAATTCTGTTAGTCCGGTCGCCATTCAATCTCCTCACGGCCCGGGCGCGATGTTCTCGCGCACGAGTTC
>LAZR01001696.1_pt1 | contig 13690 bp, 14 predicted proteins | sample 329461 | NCBI WGS metagenome assembly LAZR01 (sample SAMN03002196, study PRJNA259156) | marine sediment metagenome | biome: sea floor; feature: Hydrothermal impacted sediments; material: marine sediment; isolation source: Loki non-amplified sample from Loki's castle hydrothermal vent sediment ...
ACTTTTAGGAATCTGAGACGCTCCGAATTTTTTTGTTATATACCCCCCAGTTAATACGTATTCTTTTCTTTTCGGATGACTTGGGGCAATAGGTATGCTTAGTTCCTGAAAATTGCGAATTATTTTTCCACGTATATTATTTCCCCATTCTTTTATTGAAACAGGTTCCGGGAATACTGATTTCAAATTATTTGTCCCTAAAATTAATTCCACATCTCGATAACCCTGGGGACGCTTATGCTTTTCAAAACCATGAACATCAACCAATAAGGATCGATTGAATAAATTTAGGTTATCTAACACAATTTCCCTTATCTTGTCTAAATAGAAATTATATATTTTTTGTGCAGTAAGGGAACTTTGAACATAAGCTTCTGTTTCATCTCTATTCAAATCAATTTTGCTCCTTCGAACTTTGGAAATTACATAAGAAGGAGTTTTGGCTGTTCCAGTTTGATTTTGATATTCTAAAGTAATTAACTCAATTAATTTTTTAGCGATTTTGATAGTTCTTCCATCAATTCCTAAAATTCCCTGGGATCTTATTGGTATATTATTACATTCTAGTTTACCACCATGAGGCACAGATAAAATTAGGGGGATATTTCCCTTATGAAAAGCAATATATTCTGTGATCTCTAACATTTTTTTAAAGAAAAAATAGTAAAAAAATAGAATAAAAATAATCCAATCCCAAAGCAGATGTACCTATAGAATAAAAATCAAACCAAGCAATACCAACTTCACCAATTGCCGTCGCGATTAATTCATTTAACATCATTTTTGAATCAATTTTTCAATTTTTTTTTTTTAAAACCTACAAATTTTATTTAAAAAATAGAGTATTATATATTATCTAACTATTGATGGCACATTAAAATAGGTAATATATTTTTGGAAAAGATTGCATTTGTTTTCTATTACCATAAACAGAATTTTTACAGTCTGAATGCTATTGCTGGTGCCCTTGAAACGGACCAGGTATTTGAAAGCATCGATTTTTATTTTTCTAAGTCAAAAGATGATCTCCTAAATTTATTGGAAGAGAATGTTAAAATTTACAAGAGAATCATAGTAGCCTTTTCTTTTTTTACAAGTCAACTGTTTGAAACTCATGCGTTGTTAAAGATCTTAAAACTCAAGGTTCAAAAAAAGTGTATATTAATCGCAGGAGGTTCTCATCCAACGGGAGATCCTAATGGGACTTTAAAAATGGGATTTGATATTGTTGTAGTTGGAGAGGGTGAAGAAACAATAATAGAACTCATGCAGAAAATAAACGCTAATAAAAATTTAACCGAAGTCAAAGGAATTGCTTTTAAAAGTGATAATCAATATATTTATACGGGAAAACGCACAGAAATAAATTTAGATAAGTATCCTCCCTTTCCAATAAAAAATACTCGATACGGAGCAATTGAGATAACCAGAGGTTGTCCTTATGTATGTTACTTTTGCCAAACACCCTATATATTAGGAACTACCCCTAGACATAGGAGTATTGAAAATATATGTGTATCTGTAAAAGAATTATACGATCATTATGGAGATCTTACAGATATACGATTTATCTCTCCTAATGCTTTTAGTTATGGATCTATGGATGGTAAAGTGATAAATTTAGATAAGCTGGAAGAATTAGTCAGAACTGTTAGAGATATAATTAGAAAAAAAGGGAGATTGTTCTTTGGGACGTTTCCATCTGAAGTAAGACCTGAACATGTTACTCAAGAGACCTTAGATTTAGTTTTAAAATTTGCTAATAATGATAATATTACTATAGGAGCACAATCGGGAAGCCAGAAAGTCTTAGATCTCTGTCATCGAGGCCACTCTATTGAAGATATCTACAACGCGGTAGAACTTACAATAAAAAATAACCTTGAAATTAATGTGGACTTTATTTTTGGGTTACCCGGTGAAAACCCCGAAGATGTAAATCTAACAATAAAAATGATGAAAGAATTAACTGCTCAAGGTGCTCGAATTCATGCTCATGCTTTTATCCCCTTACCACAGACACCTTTTTCAAAGAAACCTGTTACCAAAATAAGTGAGATTTATAAGAAAGAGATTCAAAATTTAATTTCACAGGGTTTAGCATTTGGCAGTTGGGATAATCAAGAAATCCTTGCCTCAAAGATAGCTGATTATCTGAAAAATAAGGAATTAACTTAATTTTCTGTTATTTGACAATTTGAACAGTATCACTCTTTATTTTAATAAATTCTTCCTTTTCAAGTTGAAGTAGTATAGGAATGAGTTTTTCCTTGTTTATACCTTTCAGAGCTTTTTCAATTTCAGATACTTTGAGGATTTTAGAACTGATTAGCATTTTCAAAATGTCTCCTCTAACTTGTCTTTTTGATCCCTTAAATGGAGCTTGTTTTCTATACTTAGCACTTCGTTTATTTAAATCCGGATTGGATTTCTTGAGCATTACGCCATAATCCATTAATGCATAGTACCACTCACGGGGTTTAAATCTATCTAATGTTTTCTCTACGATTGGAGTAATTTGCTTATCAGTAATATTTCTCTTACCTGGAAAAAAGAAATAAATAAAAACTCTACGAATATTAGTTTCTATGAATATCGTAGGTTTATTAAATGCAAAAGTAATTATTGAAGAAGCAGTATTATGACCAATTTGGGGAAATGATTTCAAAACCTCAATTGAATGGGGCAGTTTACCTTTATGGTCTGTGATTACGATATTAGCTATTTTCTTTAGGGCTAGAGCCCTTCGGTTATAACCTAAACCTTGCCAAGTTTTAAGGACTTCGTCAAGCGAAGCTATAGATAAAGTGGAAAAATCAGGAAACTTCTCTATGAATTTCAGAAATTTCTCAGAAACTCTACTTGTTTGAGTTTGTTGGAGCATAATTTCAGAAACTAAAACGTAATATGGCGTAATATTTTTCCTAAATGGGAAATCTCTACCATATTGTGAATAAAAACTATGAATTATTTCTTGGAATTGCTGTATCATTTCTATTGACAAACCATATGATTTATAGAGTTTATAGAATTCTGTTATAAGCATTCATTTTCACCAAGATTTTGTGGAATTTGTTAAAAATTGAAACGTTCTCTCTACTTCAAGGATATTTTAAGAAATTTAAACTAAAAACAACTAATGTAATTATAGAAAAGTTTTAAATATAATTGTAGAATTAGGTTATTTCATGGTTAGTACCCAGATTTGAAACAGAATTAGAGAACAAAACACGCTCAAAAGAAATAAAATAAATGTAGATTTATTTTGCCTTTGGTAAGAGGACAACAAAGTTACTTCCTTTAGAATAATCCTTAGGCACTCTATTTTCTACCCAAATATGCCCGACATAACTTTCAACAATTTTTTTTACAAGAGATAAGCCTAAACCCATCCCTTTTGTTCTTTTTAATTCTCTATTGTTCTTTTCGAATATTATTTTTTTCCTTTCATCAGCTACTCCTATACCATTATCTTTAAACTCCATTTTAATGAATTCTTTCTCCTGCTGATAATCCCTAGAAAATTTTATCTCAATATCTACAGTGAGATTTTCATTATATTTTACCGCATTAATTAAAATGTTTTCAAAAATATCTACTAACAGCTCATTCCCAAGAATATGCAATTTTTCATCAGGAATATGAACTTGAATATCTATAATCTTTTCTGCATATGATTTTTTAACATAAGCTATTGCCTGGTTTAATACATTTAGAATCTCAACTTTCTGAGTAGAATATTTGACTTCTTCCAATTCAAACAGTTTTCGAACATCATTTATCAATTTTGACCCCCTGATGATTTGTTCTTGAATCATATCTGGATACTCCTCTACTTTAACTGTTTTATTAGGGCTTTTGTAATAATTTGAGATAAGTTCAGCTGAAGAATGTATCACGGCAAATATATTATTAACATCATGAGTGAATAAATCTTTATAAAAACGTGAACGATTATAAGATTCTCGAAGATTTATTTCAGTCTTTGTTAATATTTCATTCACATTATGTAGTTTGTTGTATATAATTTGTGAAGAAATGCTAAATATGACCAGTATGAAAATTACTATAACGCGCATCCAAAATTCGTGAGCAGGTGGGAAGAGTAAATTAATTATAACATTTTCATCTGGATCAAAAATGAGAATATGTAATAGTGCTTCAGTGAACCAAAAAAAAACAATTAATACAATCCCGATTAATATAATTTTATAATTATTTACCTTCATTTTACATTCAATTTTTGATGTCAAATAGTTTTTTAAAAAAATACTTAAACAATTTTAGAAATATGTCTCTTCTTATTTTTGTTTGTAAATTTTTATTCTATTAAATAATAATTACAACTACTCTCACCTTTTTTATAATAATTAAGAATTTAAAATTTTTAAATTTATCAGAATCCGTAGAGAACGAACTGTTTTTGATAACAGAAAATTTATATACAAAATCTCAGATTAAGTTATTATAAAAAGCCTTACTTTTGTTATAACAAATATAACAAAACGTAAATTTTTGGTAAAAAATAATTAACCTTTTAACATGAGGTGTTAATATGAATATTGGTAGAAATTTAAGAAATTTCGGTAAGAAAATAGGTGCGTAATCATAAATATAGGAAGAAGAATGGTCATGGGATTTGCTGTTCTTATTGTTTTATGTACCGTAGTTGGGGTAATTGCTGTAATGCAAATCAATTCATTAAATGGTTCAATTACAGAACTTGCTGAACATGACATGGTGTCAATGGATTACATTATTGAATCTAAATATCACTCCACAAACCTTGTATTATTAATTCACAAATACGAGGATGGAGAAACTGAGGGAGTTGCAGGAAATTTTACTGAGGATTATGAAGAAGTTGTGGAACATCTAACCGATTTAAAAATAAAACATCCTGATAATATTGCTGATCTTAATACAATTCTCAGTTCGGCTTCAGATATGAATGATCTTGCAAACGACGCCACTACGGGGATATTTTTTCTAATGGACTCGTATTGGTCAGTTGAAGGTATGGTGGATGATGCAGAGGGTTATATACAACCCATAATTCACACATTAGTTGCTGCTCAAAATGATACATGGGCTATTGCAAATGCTACTTTATTATCATACTATATATCGCAACAAACCTTAGAATCCATGGAATATTTTGATGCACAAGACGCTGCTGAGAGAACTGAGAGAAGAGCTGCTTTTGATTCCCTAGGAATGGATGCTTACATGGCGATGCAGGCTATTAGAAACAACCCATTAGGACAAAATCCTGGAGATATTTTAACTACGATTCAAACATGGCATAATACGACTTTCGAACCGTTACTAACAGCAACAACAACAGGTTTGTTTGATATAATGGATCTGCTTGAATCTCAAGATTTAGCTATAGAAGTAGAAGCCAAAATAGTATATGATTTATTAGTAGTCATTGAAGCTGATGTAAGGGCAGAGACAGACGTAGGTATTAGAGCTGCAGATGCTACGGCAGCTACTTCACTTGTAATTGTAATAGTAATGATTGTAATAGCTATTATTTCCGGTATAGTGGTGGCTATCCCTACTGTGAAGGGGATTATGAGAGTGACTAAAAGCATGGAAACAGTTTTAGTAGCGGGTTCCGAAGCAAGTATTAATGTTTCTAATATCGCTACTGAACTTGCTGCGAGTGCAAATGAAGTAAATGCAGCAGCTGAAGAAATTGCGTCAACTACACAAGAAGTATCTCAAAATACCCAAAGTCAGGTAAATTCACTTGTCGCAATAAACAAAATGGCAAATGATATTGATGCTCATTCACGCGATGTAATGAAATCAACTAATGATATTAATAAAATAATGGATATAATAACTGGGATCTCTGAGCAAACGAATCTACTTGCTTTGAATGCAAGCATTGAAGCTGGAAGGGCAGGAGAACATGGAAGAGGATTTGCTGTCGTAGCTGATGAAGTAAGAAAGCTGGCAGAAGAATCTAAAAATGCGGTATTTGAGACAGGGGACAAAGTCAGTGAGATTACAGAACGAATTGAAACTTCGGTTGATTTAATAGGGACAATAACAGAAGACATTGAAAGTGTTACAGCTGCAGGAGAAGAAAACTCAAGGGCTATGGAAGGAATCAGCTCAGCTTCCGAACAACAAACAGCATCGATGGAAGAAATCACTTCAACAGCAAATAAACTAGGATCATTAGCAGAAGATTTAAAAGCAAAATTAGGAGAATCTGGTGGCAATGGAAAAGCTAAAGAAACTAAAGGTAAAACCGAAAAACAAAAAAAACCTTTAGTGAAATTATCCAAAGTCATTAGAAAAAAGCAAGAAGAAGTTTTTAACTAAATTAATCTTTTTTTATTTTTTTTATTGTATTTATATTACCCAATCATTTGGTAAATTCTATTTTTATTAAAGGCTAATAACGATCAAAAAGGTTAAAATATTATAAAATGGTTATAAACTAAAATCTTAACAATCAAAAATTCTATTAAAGAGTTCTTCTTAGAAATAAAACAAGCTAATTTACAAAGAAAATTATGATGTATTTTTTGTTTTTTTCTTGTTTGGTAGGGATAATTTCACTGATACCTTTTTATTGCTGGTCTGTTGAGCACATAAGATTTCAAGAGAAATTTGGCCAAAAAGGAATCCAGATAACTAAAATTTTGGGGTTGGTAACTGGATGGGGATTCTTCATCTTTCTTTTCGGCATTTGGATTACTCCTCAACCTAAGTTCATAATCCCGATCCTCCCAGAAATTATGATATTTATCCCAATAATCACTTTTACGATCCCTGCTTTTCATTTTATAATTTCCCTCCCTGTTATTTTAACTGGAGCTTGGTACGGGATCGTAGGAGTTAAATATTTATCTTTAAAAGTAGCGGAAACTCATAAACCCGAAAGAGTTATTAGTGAAGGGATCTATTCCAAAATCAGACACCCACAATATTTTGGTGCAATCTTAGCTCATATCGGTATTTCTCTTATCCTATCATCGCTATTTTCCATGATATCAACCCCACTCATAATTTTAGTTATCTATCTCTTCTCATGGAAAGAAGAAAAAGAATTAGAAAGGGAATTTGGGAAAGAATATTTAGCTTATAAGAACAATACCCCAATGTTACTCCCTCGATTAAGAAAAAAAAGAATTAAAAATAAATAATAATTCTTTTCAGTATTCGTGTGATATTTTTTTTAAACAATAATAAATATCAAAGTTTCTTCTAGAGTTTATAAATTAAGAATTTAAGATTATCTATATTTTCAAATGGTTGACGATAAAGTTGATATAGAAGATTTAGAAGCGTTTATAGACGGCTTAAAAACGTCGCTTGATACTTTAGGTGACATTGATCCCCAACAATCTAAGGGGTTTCAAGCACAATTAGCAAAGGCTATTTCTGATTTAAGGTTAAAAAGAAAGGCTAAAATAGAACCCCTTCCTAAAAGAATCGGACATTTAACTAATGAAGATCTTAAGATTATTTTATTAAAAGAATTAAAATCTTTACAAGATCATTTAGATACTTCAGATTATAATCGGAGAAAGAAATTTGAAGTAGTAATGAAAATCACGCGGATTCGAGAACAAATAAATTCAATGTGATTTTTTCTGAGATACTATTAGGTAATGAATATTTTATTTGTAGTGTGAAAAATGCTAGTAGATGTACATTGTCATGCAAATCTTTTTTTAACTTTAGAAGATATCATTAAAGAAGCTATAAATACAGGAATAGAAAAAATTATAGCAGTTGCTATTAGTGCTCTTAGTATTGAAAGGATTTTAGAAATTGGAGATTCCTTTAAAGTAATTTACCCTTCTCTAGGCATCCACCCAGAGGAAGTTCAAATGAATAAAAATATTGAAAGCCAATTGGATTCTGTTATGGATAAGATAAGTAAAAATAAGGAAAAGATCTGTGCGATCGGAGAAATTGGTTTAGATCATCATTTTGTAAAAAACAAGGAGCTTTATCCTCTACAAAAGAAAATTTTTGAAAAAATGCTTTCACTCGCACAAGATTTAGAATTACCTGTTAATTTGCACACAAAGGGAGCGGAAAAAATTATTTTTGATATGCTTCCTTCATATAAAATTCCTGACATCAATATCCACTGGTATTCTGGTCCAGAAAATTATTTAGACATAGGAATAGAAAGAGGTTACTATTTTTCAATTACTCCTGCTATAAGCTATTCTCCGGCAGTTAGAAAAACTGTTTTGAAAGTTGATAAAGATCATCTACTCTTAGAAAGCGATGGCCCCGTTAAGTACTCTGGGAGGACAGGAACACCAGCAATGATTAAAGATGTCTTAAATGCAATTTCAAAATTAAAAAATGTTTCTTCTCAAGAACTTGAAAGTCACATATTAGAAAATACTAAAAGAATTTTTCCGAAAATATTTTAATGGTAAAACTCTCGTTTGATATTGATTTTTGTGAGAAGGGTTAGAATGGGATTACATTATTTATTTTGATCCATTAAATCAATGATTTCATTTGGCAATTCTTCTCTATTTCTCATACGATTTAATATGTCCATCACCTCAGGAAAATTACTTCCATAAATATGTAGGGAATTACTGAAGTCTATATAATGTCCTACATCTACCCCAAGTTTATCAGCAACATACTTCTGGATCCTAATCATTCCATTTACATTAGCCTCCCAAGCTCGAAAGAGGTCTCTACTTCTCCATGTTGTTTGCATCACTAACTTTTTATCTATAATTCTCATAAATATTCTTTGAAGACAGGGAGGATCATCACTATATGGATCTACTAGAGGTCTCCAAGTTATTGCTTGAGCTCTTCGGCTATATGGACTTTTTTTCAATTTCTCTATAATATACTCAATTTGGTTAATTCTTGGGAGTTCTAACATTTCTAAAGGAATGGTACCATCTTTTACACGAACAGATTTCTTTTCATTTAAAAGAATTTCCTCTTCAAATACTTTCCAGATTGTTGAATCTGGGGAATACTTTCCAGCTTTAATTAATTTTTGATGCTTCATTACATCAGATTTTTTTACGTATTGTAGATTGTAATTAGAATGGCATGAATCTTCAAGAGCATAGGGTGTATAATTGTAAATCCTATCATGATAGGAATAGGGAAAACTTACGCCTGAACCATGCAATAAATTATCATTCACACCATCAATGATTTCTTCAATATATCCACTTTGAATTGATCCGATTAAATACGTGTCAGCTAGACATCCATACACCTCATAGGAATTACCATGTTTTGACTTAATTCTCAGAATTCTGTCTTTTCGCATAATTGGATTGCTAAAGGGTTCGCTAATTTCTATTAATATCGTTGCATCTTTAGAAGGAGGATCTTCAGGTTTGTCATATTCAGTTTTGATACTATCCCCGTTGAATAATACCTGCCCTATAGCCGAAAGCCATGCATCTCGAATATTATCTTTGGAAATAAAAAATACTTGGGTCATAATTAAACAATCCTATAAAGCCTTGATTTCTACTATAAATTAATTATTAAATTTTTAATAAAGTTTGAGTTGAGCGTTAAAATTTTAGATGTTTTTCGATAAATCTTACAGGCAGCGAAGCCGCAGGAAAGGTTGCTAAAACAACTATAAAAAGCGGTAACTTCAAAAAGGGAATTAAGAAGGGAATAAGGGAAGGAAAAGAAGAACTTAAAGATGCTGTTAAAGATACGGTAGATTGTATTTAAACAATTTTAAAAAACAACTAACTATTTTTATTTTAATTATTCATACTAAATTTTCTCCTCTTATCTTATAGATGATAAAGATCAAATTTTTATCTATTTGAATATATTTCATTTCATAGAAAACACCAATTAAAGATTGTTATTTAAAAATGAAGTTAAATCTTGAATTTTCTCCACCTTTTAATGAAGTTACAAAAAATTTGTTTGACACATTTGAATTCGAGAAAGAACTTACCTTAGAAGAATTAATTGAATTTTTTGGGCGCACGTTTGGTGAAGAATTTTTAAATCTCGTCTGGGAAAAAGGAAATAAAGGAGAATTCAGTCAATTTCTCTCTATTGTTATAAATGGAAGGAGTTATCAACACGATAAATTCTTAGAAACAAAATTAAATGACGGGGATCAAATAGTATTTATCTATGTTTATTTTGGCGGTTAATTCTTAATTTAAATAAAACTTATTCTTGATTTTTTTCAAATACTCATTTAATTCTTAAAGTAAGAAGATAATCCACATTCCAAATCCAGTTAGTAGAGGATTCAAAATATTGTCAGAAATGTTCTTGGTAAAAGCATCTATTAATAAAAACAATAATGTAGCAACAATTCCCATGATAATTATTTGTTGAATACTTATTGACATCCAAGGATGATATAGAGTTGCAATCAATAAAACTATTATAAAAGTTGATACACCCCCTGCTATAAAACCTTCAACTGTCTTATTCGAGTTTTTTTTTAGTGGATGTTTTCCAAACTTTTTTCCTATTATACAAGCAGCAGTATCAGCTCCTACGGTTATTAAAACAACTGATCCAAATATAGGAAAAGGTGCAAGGATAAATGGTATAAATGATAACACTAATGGAGTTGCGGCAGTGAACGTCCCATATTCATCAGGTCGCATGGATTTATACGCTGTTTTAGACCATTTCGGTAGCATATAGAATTTGTTTAACCTAGTTAAATCGCCAATGTGAAACATAACCACTAACCCAAAACCTATTGTGGTAATTATCCAAAATGTAAAACTATAATTATCTAAGCCTATTTGACCTAAAATCCCAAGATCATCAAGAATAAGCCCTATTGTCCAAAAAAAGAAAATAATTAAACCTGCAAATAAATGCAGAACCTTTCTACCTAACTCGCTTCTCAAATCATCAACCCAATTTTCATTTAATTCCTCACAATATTTCTTGTAATCTCTTTCTGCCATAATCTCTGGGTTGTGTTTTGAAAGCCTTCTATTATATAATAGAATAATCATCCAAAAACTCATGTCAAGCATTATTATGGTTGAAGTAATAAGCCACAAATTATCCAAGGATTTCTGGCTTAAATTTGGAGAATTATATTGATATAAAAACGGAAACAGAACTCCAGCTAATAAAAATAAGAATGCGATAATGATTTCATTTAGGAGTAAATGTTTTTCAATCTTGATTTTTCTATTTCTGTAAATATAAATCAGTGTTAGAATAAAATATCCAATAAAAATTATGCTTGTGGGTAAATAATACATGTTGTTAACTTTAAAAGTCTAATAATTTAAAAATTTTTACAGTTCTAATTTAGAACCATACTAATAAGATTGTAAAATAATCTAGATTAAAGTAGAACCTTATAACAATAAAGATCAGGCTACACCCGATAGGAATAAGTAAATTATCAGATATATTAAGCGGTTTATTTGTAACTATATCAAAAAATAAAAAAGCTAATGCGAAAATTATTGACCAAAATACACCAACAAAAAGAAAACTAATAAGAAGAGTCGCCAATACTCCTGAAATGGTACCCTCCCAAGTCTTTTTTTCGTTCCAAGTAATATAGCGTTTTCCATATCTTATTCCAATTTGACTAGTTACTAGATCAGAAATAGAACTAATTCCTAGTATAGTTAAAAAAACCATTGGAGGACAAATAAAAGCAGCAAACAAATGTCCAATTGCAAAATATAAATATGTTCCGTAGCTTTGTGTTTCTTCGTTAGTGAGATAAATTTTGGTAAAAACTGTAAATGGAAAGAATAAGTATTTTGATTTTCGGGTAAATTCCGTTGCCAGTATAATTATGCTGAATAAATAAAAAAAGAAAAAAAGAAGGTAATAAAACCACCCAAGTGAGAATAAAACTTCAATTATTGAGAATGGTATACTTATTAGCTTAAAATACTGTAAAAGTGTGTTATTTTCTTCTGGGATCATTCCCGATGTCGAACCTGTAATGTAATTAACAATAAGCAATCCTACATACCACACAAATAATAATCCTAAAAATATTAAAACATGATTTAATTTCCTTAATAAATCTTTTTTAGCTTTACTCCAACCCTCATTTCTTTCCTCTAATTTTTTGCCAATTTTTGAGAAATCTTTTCCACCTTTTTTATATCCATACGCCAGTAAGGTAGAAATTCCTATCAATATACTCACGAAAAATATGGGTATGGTAAGGGCTAAAATCCATACAAGGATTATTAAGGGGTGCAATGAAATTTCTTGATACATTAATAAAAAAAACAAAAGAATATGAATTAAAACAAAAGATAAAGCCATAAATCCCACTGTGTTGTTTAAAATATCAATTTTATCTGAAAAATGCATAAAACTAAAAAGAATAACGATATAGGAAAATCCTATAACAAGAAACCAAATATGAAAATATTCCATAACTATTTTGTCATTATAAGTATTTATTTTATATTTGTACTGTAGTTCATATAAATTATTTGCATTTTTTTTCTGAAAAGTTTTATTTAATTCAAAATCCACAAAATTTAGAATTGAATAATACATAATGTAATTAAATCTTAAAAGTTCATCAGTTAGGTTATTACAATGAAAAAAATCGTATTGGCTTCAAAATCTAATGATAGGCGGGAGTTATTTGAGCAATCAGGATTGTTTTTTGAAGTATTAAAAACAAATGTATCAGAGAAAAAATATAAGGAGAAAATTTTAGATCCTGTTTTACTTGTAAAAGAATTAGCAAAGGTTAAAGCTAATATTGCTAAAAGAGAGTTAGTTATGAAAAAGACAGATGCCATTATTATTGCTGCTGATACAATCGTAGAATTAAATGGAGAAATTATTGGTAAAGCTAAAAATAAAAAAGAAGCTTTTCAAATGCTTAAAAAATTGAGAGGTAAACCTCATAATCTTATTACTGGGATTGCCATCACTGATACTAATGATCCAAGAATGATTGTTGACTATGACCTAACAACAGTAGAATTTTTGATGCTTACAGATGAAGAGTTATATGATTATATAAATACAAACGAATGGAAAGGAAGAGCAGGATCATACTCAATCTTTGATAGAGCAGGATTATTTATTAATAAAATAATAGGATCCTCTTCAAATGTGGTTGGATTTCCAATGCATAAATTATATGAGATCTTCAAAAATGAATTTAATATAAATTTATTTCGGATGATGAGAGTTTAATATAATCATGAATATTTGAAAAGAATTCTTAAGGAGTTTAACTGCCTTGGTTATCCCTCTTCAAATTTTCGCCATAACTTTAAATTTTCATAAAACCCTAAGATTCTTTGAAATCTATTGATTAAGTCTGTGTAATATTCTCCATCCGCAAACTTCATTGTCGATAATTTTTCCGCAAGACCAATTTCCTGTCGATAGCGAATTATTTTTTCATCAATCACATAGGTTTTTCGCCTTAGTTCTAATTTAAAATAAAGAAATATGGTGATATTACATTTTATTCGGAAATTAAACTTTATTTAGAACTAATCTTTTTTCAGGTGTGAGAGGTATCTGTATACAGAACCCCACAAGTAATCGTTTTCCCTTTCTTTTACTTCAAAATTATTTGTACCTAACCAATCACTCAATGCTTTTCCTGTCAATTTGTCAAATAATCTATAGGATGAAATAAATAAAATTTTCCCAAAAATAATGGATGAAAATCTGAGCTAATTTTATCTAGAGTAAACGC
>LAZR01001697.1_pt1 | contig 13687 bp, 31 predicted proteins | sample 329461 | NCBI WGS metagenome assembly LAZR01 (sample SAMN03002196, study PRJNA259156) | marine sediment metagenome | biome: sea floor; feature: Hydrothermal impacted sediments; material: marine sediment; isolation source: Loki non-amplified sample from Loki's castle hydrothermal vent sediment ...
CCAAAACCCCCTATCAAAAAACATCCGCAGGATGTTGTGAAGGACGAAGTCCTGAACGAAGATTTTTCCCTTTCTTTCTTTAAGAGGGGGTCTGGGGGAGAGCTTTCTTTCTTTATATGTATAATCAAAACATAATACATACAATAAGCCCATTATAAACCATAAAAAAGAATAACCTAAAAAACTGAATTATAAAGGGATAACCTCTGTTTCCTATGGAGAAAATCCGACCTATTATTATTATTATTATTATTATTATTATTATATTTATAGTAATACATATAATACATACAATACAAATCTCATTTATCTTTTTTTTCCACAGGAAACGAAGGTCAAGAAAATTTATTAAAAAAGAGATACATTTATAAAGTAGTTTTCCTACCTTATAAACATGGAAAAGAATAAAAGATTTGAATTAACATCAGAAAAGAAAGTTAATTTTTTTGGTGTTGAAGTTTTTAGAATCAAAGTTATAAAAACATTCAAACACAAATTAGTAGGAGAGATTAAAAAAGGGGAGATTGGTGGTTGGGTTGATTCTCTTGACAAATTTCAAAATCCTAATAATGAGGTCTATGGCGATGCATGGGTCTCTGGCGATGCAGAGGTCTATGGCGATGCAAGGGTCTATGGCGATGCATGGGTCTCTGGCGATGCAAGGGTCTATGGCGATGCAAGGGTCTATGGCGATGCATGGGTCTATGGCGATGCAAGGGTCTATGGCGATGCAGAGGTCTATGGCGATGCAAGGGTCTATGGCGATGCATGGGTCTCTGGCGATGCAAGGGTCTATGGCGATGCAAGGGTCTATGGCGATGCAAGGGTCTATGGCGATGCAGAGGTCTATGGCGATGCAAGGGTCTATGGAAAATGTAAAGTTAAAATAATTCTTTGTTCTAAATTTTCTTTTGAGTTTCAGTGGCAAATTGATGAATGGTTGAAGCTTGAAGTTGAATTTAAAAATAAATTAAAGGAGAAAAAATAATGGAAACAAAGACAAGCTTTCAAGCAATGAAAGAAAGATGTATAACTATTGAAGATGCGCTGCAACTAAGGGAAAAATTATCTGAATTTGAAGTAGCAGATACTCGTATTATTATTTTTAATGAATCTAATACTCCCCTTAAATCTTATAGAGATTTAGCTTTGGCGTCAGTGTTGTCGCTCCCCAAGAGCGCGGGGGAGATTGAGACGCCTTATGCTGAGAAATTAATAGGAGATCTTAAATGAAATTTAATTATTGGTTTAAGAATTTATTAATATCTCTTGGAATTACAATATTAATGGTTGCTCTTTCCTCAGTTGGAAAACTTATTTTTGAATTTTCTAATTTAAACGCGGTATTTTTAAATTTCCTTATTTGGATACTCTTAAATCAATTTGATCAAGTTCCTAATAAAAAAAAGGGCGAAAATAATGGAAAATAAATATTACTATTTTATATCCTTTGCACAACAGACAAAAAATACAACTGGATTTAGTTGGAGAATTTTAGGATTTGATAAAATAGTAACAATAATGGATTTACAAGAAGCACTAGAAAAGCATAATCCAGAGTTTAACACAATATCAATAATTAATTTTAAATTGATTGATAAAAAACAGGTAGGTAAAGAATAATGGCAGAAGAAATTAAAGACAAGATATATAAATTTTTGAAAGAGAACGCAGGGAAGAGATTTTCACTTAAAGAGATCTCTAGACAAACAAAAATATCTTATCCAAGTAGTCTTAAATGGACTAGGGTGCTTAGGGCAGAGAAAGAAGATATAAAAATAGATGATCACGGACATATTAAATTTCTTTGGATAGAAGAATGACAAAACTAAACCTAAGCCAAAAGCTTTTCATACAAGACGGAAAAAAATATGCTTATGCGAATGATATTCAGAAGGCTGTTAGAGAGTTGAAAGAATTTTTATTACGAACTAATATGGAAGCAAATTGGAAAGAAGTTTTTAAAGATTTTAATAAAATTTTTGGGGGGGAATTGAACAAATGAATAAACTAATAAAACAGATGATTGAAACAGAAAAGAAGTTTGATGATAAAGAGAATTTCATTTGTAGATGTTCAGAAAACAAGGATAGTGTGAAGGAGATAAAAGATGAAACTTAAAACTTTGAAAAATGTGTAAATTGAATAAATGGGGAGATACTAGAATAGATCCATGTATGCGACAAGTAATAAGAAATTTACAAGGGTTAAAAATTAGAACTCTTGCTTGTTGCTGCGGTCATGGAAAATATCCTATGACTATTATCGTTGATATTGGAATCTCTAAATTAATGCCTTTGGAGATCTTTTCAAATGTTATGATAGAAAGAAAAAAGAAATATTACAAAAAAGATAAGCAAGGATATTATTATATCCCAGAAACAATAGATCAAGAAAAATGAGAAGAAAAGAAAACGCATCACATAAAACATTTAATCTAGATGCAGATGTAATACATTTAATTGAAGAAGGATCTAATATTAATGCCATGACCCAGAGCGAGTTTGTAGAATTTCTTGTTAATTCTTGGGATGAGAATATAAATCCTTTAAAGAATCTAAAGAAATTAAGGACTAATAAGAAAGTGTTAGCAGAAGATATTAGGGAATTAGAAAAAGCAGAAAATCTAATAATGGATAATTTAGAAAAAGTTGAAGAGTGGAGAAAGATGAAGCAGAAAAGAAAGCCAGAAGTCATACAAAATTTAGTAAGAGTTCTCACAGAAGGAAGAAATGATGATGCTGAGATAATAGCAAAGAATCAATCAATTAAACTAGGAGTTCCTGCTCTGCAGCTTATCTTTGAAGCTGTGGGTATAATGAAGAAGAGGACATAAAATAAATGGGTCAAGCGGATGTTTTAAAGGTGCTAGAACGCGAAAAAAGATGGATGTCTGTATCAGAGATTATAATGGAAAAAGAGATAAATTCAAAGAGAGAGCTTATAAATAGGGCTTTAAAGCAGATGTTCAAATATAATGAATTATTCAGGAAACAGGTAAAATTAAGGGGGTCAATCGCATATATTTACAAATCAAAATGACATCCTCCCAAATAAATCACCCTAAAGGGTGGGGTTTCGTGGAGAATAGAAAGGTATATAAAGGTATTATACCTTGTTATGTTAACTAAATAAGCAACCAAAAGCTTGTAAAAAAATATTGGAGAAAAACAAAATGGAAACAAAACAAACAATGGGAAACCAAACATGTGTAGAATGTGGAGAAGAATTTCAAAACGAGATTGATGACGAATGCCCAAAATGTGGGCATGGAAAGACATCACAAATAAATGGATTAACATCTATTGAAGAAAGATTAAGATGGTGTGAGCAGTATATAAAAATATTGCTAACTTTTAAGGATGAAAGTGAACAGATGCACATCCTTGACGGAAAAGAAATCTCTGAAATCAAACAGAGATTAGCAAAATTAGAAGGGGGTGACAAGTAAAATGGAGGAAACAATGCAAGAAAAATATAAAGCATATTTGAGGAGAATGCTGAACGGTTCTGCACCAATAGAAGAAACTGCGAGTTACAAAGAATATGAAGAATCAGAATAAATTAATCACACTCACTTCGGTGAGCAGGGGTTGGGTTTCCGACCTCTGTCTTTTTTATAATCAAAATGGCAGATAGAATAACAATTTATCCAGATGAGAAATTACAGAAGAAACTTGAAAAGGAGGCAGAGAAACAAGAAAGAAGTTTAAACAATTTGATTTTGTTTATAATTAATTCTTTTTTTAAGAAACATGGTAAAAAATAGATTTGCACATTTTAATCCAGAAGAGCATAAGATAGAGAGCAAGATTGCAGTCGTAAAAAGAGGATTGCATTGTAAGTATAATATCAATTATCATATAATCTGGATTCCAAAATATAGAAAACATTTATTAAAAGGTAGAGTTAGAGAAGTTCTTGAATCAATAATAAGAGGTGTTTGTTATGATAATCAATGTGAAGTTCTTGCTTTAGAAATTATGCCTGACCACTTACATTTATTTATTGGAGGGAAACCCACAACACAACCTTCTAAAATTGTAAATTTTCTAAAGGGCAATACTTCAAGACAATTAAGAAAAGCATTTCCAGATTTGAAATATTTAGGATATGTTAAACATTATAAAAAGTTTGATAGTCTTTGGGCAAGAGGATATTATTGTGGAAGTGCGGGTCATGTAAGCCAAGAACAAGTTAGAAGATACATTTTAGAACAAGAGGGAAAATCTATTTTTGAATATGACATTTATGGAGTTCCTGACGAAGTCAAAGGACAATTAAAGATAGGAGATTTTACAGGATGATGAATGAAATAGTAAAAGTCACTTGGATTGATGCACAGAGATTAGAACTTGGAGTTATTCAGGTGGAAGAGTTGCCAGATATAAAACCAATCCCTTGTGATATTATTGGGTTTAAAGTTCACGAAGATAAAGAAAGAATTGTTATTGCCCAAGAGAGATGGATAGAATTAGGGGGATGTAAATATGTTCATGTTATTCCAAAATGTTCAATAGTTAAAATAATTAAATTACAGGAGGTTAAAAATGGAAAACCAAGAAATATTAGAACAAGTTCTAAAGGAAACAGAACTAAGAAAAAAGCCAAGAGAAAGTAAAGAAGGATTTATTTTTGAGATAACTGAAGAAGAGTTTGAGAAGTCAATTAAAAGAACAATAGAATTATCAAGATGAAAATAGAAATACCAAGCTTTGAAGTTTTTGTAGAGAGTAATATCTCTGGAAGAATGATTGTAAATCCTTATTGGTTAGAACATTTACTTAATCTCTTTTTTCAGGAATATGTAGCAGAGTTTCAAACGGAAATTTGGGATACTCAACATAATCATTCAAAATTAATAGAAAATACTGCTTATGGAATTATTGGACAGGAGTTTGATAAAAAACATATTAAACTAAAAAAGGAGGTCGCAATTCCTCCCAAGACTAAAGTCATGGGTATCCTTGCGACATTTATATGAAAAATAAATATAAAGAATTTTCAGATAAGTTTGAAAAGCTTTGTGAAGAATATAAGGATGAAGATTTTGATGCAAAAGAACTTTTAGAAGTTTGTGATGAAGTAATCCAAATTTATTCAGACTAAATTCATTAGTGAATAGGAAAAAGAAATGGAAGAAGAACAAATAAATTTAGATAAAGCATGTGATCCCATTTTGATTTACAAAAGAAAAAAGGATAAGGAAAAGAAAGATGCTAAAAAGGATTAATCAGAAAAGCTTAAAAGAAATTGTTGAAGAGATCTTGGAAAAAGATAAAAGGGCTAGAGAAGATAGTGCTTGGTTGCTCTATAAAGTTTGGAGAAGATATACAAAAATATTTATTCCATTTGAAAACTTCAAGAATCTTCCAAGTCCAGAGGGAATTATGAGGGTCAGAAGGATACTACGGAATCAAGAAAATAAATTTAATGAGGATGAGGATATTCAAGAAGGCGTAACTTATGAAAAGCCGTCAATGGAAATAGAATAATGGGTCATACAAAACATAAAGCAATGCTCACAAGTTTAAATCAAGATTGGAGAACTCCAAAAAGGATTTATGAAGAGTTAAATAAAGAGTTTAAATTTAAATTTGATCCTTGTCCTTCTAATGCTAAATTTAATGGTTTGGAGATTGAATGGAAGAAAAGCAATTATTGTAATCCCCCATATACTACTAAAATACAAAATGCTTTTGTTAAGAAAGCATGGGAAGAGAGTAGAAAAGGAAAATTATGTGTTCTATTATTACCTGTAAGGACAAGTTCAAAAAGATGGCAGAAATATATTTTACCTTATGCAACAGAGATAAGGTTTTTAGCTGGAAGATTAAAGTTTAATGATGGAACAGGGGGTTCTACTTTTTGTAGTGCAGTTGTTATTTTTGATGGTAAAAAGAAATGATGAAAGAAGAAGAAAAACAATTTTATGAAATAAATGAAGATGATTTAAATTGGAAAAATTGTGGTTTTTGTGGTGGAGAAATAACACAAGTAAGAAAGGCATTTTTTAAGTGTATAAATTGTGATCAAGAATATATAGCAGATGAAGAGGATATGAAAAAATGACAGAATATATTTGTAAGAAATGCAAAGCAATACTCCTTAATGGAAGAGTTGCCAGAGATCATATCAGGAAAGAACATAAGATTAATAAAAATCTAAAGAGTTATTATTCTCTCAATGATGGAAAGAGCGCAATTAAAAGATTAGGTGAGAAGATCTCTCGTAAGATCTTATATAAATGAAACAGAGAAAACTCTATTATAGCAGGAAGAGAAAAAGAATAATCATAGAAGGGGTCATAACAAAATACGGAAAGACTAACACGATTCATATAATAACTTTGCCAGACCCTCTAAAGCTCATAGAATCGTGGAATATACCCTTTAAGAAATTGCAGAAAATACTTGAAAAAATCAATCGTGTTGATTTTAAAAGTGAAAGTAGGAAAAATAAGGGTTAGATGTTCGCACAATAAATATAATAAGAACTCGATAAAATTGCAGAAAAGAACGATTTTTTAGAACACAGGCGCATTGAAACAAGTTGCTCCTGTCTTTTCCATACAGAGCTTACAGACATCTGCGCCTATGGTCTTGAAGTGTTCAATATTAAACCAAGCATATATACCAAGAGCAATAATAACTGCAATCAAGATAAGGTCTGCTATAAAAGTTCTTCTCTTGATTCTGTAAAGGACTTCTGGCGTTAGATCTTTTGGTTTATAGAATCCCATCAGAAGAAGCTCCTCTGATGCTCAAATAATTTAATTGGATCTCTTGGAATTATTTTAATTGATTCTTCTTTTTGAATTTTATTAATTTGTGCTGATGGATATATTATTGGTTTGGCATTTGGAGTTTCAAATTCTCTACATTTTTTACAAGTCCATATTTTATCAAGATCATCATAAGAAGCAGGAAGATTATGAACATCACATAAATTAATTCCTTCTTCTATCTCTATAAATTCTGTCTGTGGGCTTTCTATAATTTTTTTATAGGGGGTATGTTCTTTTTCTAAGACACCTACGGTTTCTTTATTTTCATTTAGATCTTCCAAAGTAAGCTCTTTAAATTGTGGAGCTATATCTTTATGAACTAAACAATCAAAACCATCTGGAAAATAAACTCTTTCTAAATTTTCAGTAGTATGTAGTTCTTTAGTAGGTAGTATGTAGTTTTGTTTAGCAATCTTTCTTAGACTAATCTTATTATAACATTCAGGACAACAAACATAATGATTACTCTTCCCTTTGTAATCCCATATATGATCACACTTATAACATTTAAGTTCCATTAATTAGATAATAGTATGTAGTTTTTAAACATTTCCCTTTCAAATAGTAGGTAGTAGGTAGTAGGTAGTAGGTAGTAGGTAGTATGTAGTATATAGCTATCAATCATATAATAAATAGATGTTTTCTTTCTTTTCCGTTGATTTTTTCAAGAAATAATTTATATGTAACCCTGTAATTAATAATAAGAGCATCATGCACCTGCACCGCCCAACTGTCCCCTAAATAAGCTTCTATAGAACTCTATTCTCCGTTTTCTTCATTCTCAACTTCAAATTTCTCCTTTTTCAAGATTCTTCCAATAGTAGAGTGATGTATTCTAATATCAGAGATACTATTCATATCATCTGCAATCTCTCTATGGCTCTTCCCTGTCTGGTATATGATACTCAGCGCCCCCCTAAGCCACTCACGCCATCTTAACTCTGCTGCGGTCATGTGTTTCCATCTCTTTAAACTATCTGCCTTCTCTTGTCTATATTCTGCTTCATCTACAGGATAAAAGTTTGAAAAAGCTCCTTTAAAGTCTGATCTCTGAGCATGATAGTTTAAATCCTTCTTCCCCTTCAAATACAGATATTTCTTCCTTCTTTTACTATAAAAGTCAAAACTTCCCCTTTCAAATAATCCTACTTCATCAATAGTATAACTTACATCAATTAAATACATAGAACGAGAGATTGCTATGGCTTTCGGTAGCTCAAAAAATTCTGATTGAACTATAATATTTAACATATTAAACTGAGCAGCTTTTCTTAAATAATCTTTAATCGCTTGGGTTGTTGCTTTCAAAACCTTAGTGCTTTCAAGATCATCTGCAGCTTCATCAAATACTAAAACAGAATATTTATATTTTTCACCTAACTGATTACCTTTTTGCATCAATTCATTCCCATTCAAAACAAAATTTTCTTTAACATTGAAAGGAACTTTAATACCAAACCTTTTCTCTAATTCATAAGTCCAATATGCTCCAATCTGCATAGCTAAAACAGATTTTCCAACTCTCATTTCTCCCTGTCCTGAAATAATTATTGTAAAATCCCAATCCTTTACTACATTTTTTAAGAGGACATCTATCTGTCTTAATAAAAGATCATCCATCCAAAATCCATCACTTTTTCTCCTATCCCCTTTTTTTAATGGAAACCAATCCTGACAAACATACATCTTAGTCCTCTATCATACGAATATACTTGAATAAAATTAAAAGAAGATATAGTCCAAGAGCAATCCAAAAAATCATCCAAGCAGTTTCATTTTTTAATTCTTGTAGGATATAGATGCCTAAACTAAGAATGAAAAGCCAAAGTAATATTAATTTACCAATACCCATTTTATTATATTGGAAAAGTAGTTTATAAATTTAGTCCTTATAAGAATTAGAATCTTTTGGTTTAAATTTAGATGTAGGACTAACAATAATCAATCCTAAAAGGAAAAATATTAATGGAATTAAATAACCTGTATTATATCCAATCCAAATAAAATAAAATAAAACAATTTCAATCAAAATAAGAAATACAATTATAACAATTTTGTTAAAATTTCCTTCATCCATTTTATTTACCTTCTTCTGAAAGCATCTTGAGGATCATCCCCTTCTCTAAAATATAAACCATGTTCTTTCATTAATCTTGATAAAACTAAATAGAATTCCTCAAGAACTAAATAAAATCTGCTCATGCTCTCTTGATCTCCTGCTGAAACCAAAAAGAGATCTCTCTCTTTGACTAATTCTCGTAATAAATAATCAACCATTTCTTTTTCAGTAAATTCAACTTCTTTTTCTTTTTCATCGACAATAATTTTAAATTTTGATTTAGTTGTTTTAGATTTAGTTGTTTTAAATTTAGCGTCAATTTCCCTTCTAAGATTTCTTAAAGCCCAATATGTTCCTTCAAGATTCCATTCATTAAGACTTAAACCTGCTTGTGCTTTTATCTGAAAAATAAGACTAAGTTGCGCACCATCAAAATTCCATACAGATTGTATTGCTTCTTCAACCATTGTTTTACTAGAAAGGAAAAGTATATAAACTTTATCTTTTATATTTTTTACATAATCTTAACAACTATTTTGAAAAAGGGGAAACAGTAAATTATTTAAATGACATTTTCGTTTAAAACTTAAATTAAGATGGGATTATTTTCAAGAATAAAAAGTTTTTTCACGAAAGAATCAGAACCAATTATGTCTACAACTCCAGAACTTCAAGCACAACAATCATTTCCATCTGGTGGGGGTTATGCTGGGGGAATTGAAGCTCATAGAACTCCAAGCGGGTATGTTCCTCCTCCGATTGGTAGTGGTGGTGGTGGTAGAGGAATAGATATAATACCGACAGGAAGCATCGAAGAAGAATTAAGAAAACAGGAAGAGCTTAAACAAGATATAATTTCTGGACAACAAAAACCTTTAACAATTCAAGAGGTTTCTAAACGCCCAATTAGTATAGTTGAAGAAACTAAAGATATAACAATAGGGGAATCGCTAGGAAGGATAAAAACTATTAGTCAGCAGGAAGGAGTTAAAGAAGCTATCTTCAAAACTCCAAAATTATTATTCGCTGCCATAACAAAACCAGAAGAAAGAAGAAAATTAAGACTTGAAAGAGAGAAAAGAGATATAGAATTAGCAGGAGAGAGAGTTGTTATTTCACAAGAGGATATTCAAAAAGGAATAAGGGGGGAAGGGGGAACGGTTACAAGTTTTAGGATAGAAAAAACTTCTGATGCAGTATTGTTAAGGGATACTAGACTAGGAGATGTTCCCTCAGAAAGAGCGTATGTCGAAAAAAAAGATAAAGAAAATGAAGTATTTGTTACAAATTTAAATAGCGAGTATTTATCTAGGGATATAAAATTACAAAATGCTAATGATAAAAAAATACAAGATAGAATAAATAGTGGTGATATAACTCTCGCTATTGGTCAGAAACAATCAAAAACTTTCGCATCCAATTTAGATAAAATAAGATCAGGACAAATTGAATCAGAAGCAAAATTAAGAATAGATAAACAACAGGAAATAATTAATGCTGCTGCAAAGAAAGGAGAAATAACGAGAATAATTCTAGGAACTGCGACCGCCCTCGTTGCTGGTATAGTTACAGGAGCAGTTTTGGGTGCAGCTCCAGCATTAGTTTCAAGAGCAGCATCTATTGGTGGGGGATTATTATTTGCATCAGAAACTTCTAAGCTAGGTCAAGAAGTAGTTACAGGAAAAGCAGGAGTTTCAGAAGTTGTAAGTTTTGGAGTTCAATCTACAGCATTTCTTGCAGGTGCTAAAATTGGGTCTAAAAGATCTATAAGCGAACAAACAAAATTAGAGGGGGCTATTTCAAGATCAAGATTAGAAATTAAAAGTAAAGGTTTGATAAATGAAAATAAATTATCTTTATTAGATATTCCTTCTTCAAATAGAATTGAATTAAAAGCGAGATTAGATGCAGGACAATCATTAAAAAAATTAGAAGTCAAGTTAATACCAAAATCCACTACAGATCAAACATTAATTAATAAAGAACTTCCATACAGGAAAGTAGAATTTATAGAAATAACAGATAGATTTGGAAGAGTGATTGATAGAGTTGCTATTGGAAGAATTACTTTAAAAGGAAGAACAGGAAAAGTATTCAAGCAAGATATAATTTCTAAATCAGAAGCTTTTGTAACCCCAGAAGGAATTGAAAGTGAAACACTTACACTTTTAGGTAAAGAAGGAAAGGGTGTTGAAAAAGCTATCTTAACCGCAGAAACTACAAAAGGAATTTTAATCAAAAAAGGTAAACTTCGTTTAGTAAAAACAAAAACAGGCGTTAGATTAGTTGAAGCGATTGAAGCCAAAGGCAGACCTTTAACAGAAAAACAATTAAGAGACCTTACATTATCAAGAGGTGGGGAAAGAGGAAAACCAATATCAGAAACTCAATTTGAAGAATTACAGAGAAAGACTAAATTAAGGATAGATGCTGTTTTTGCTGGAAAGAAAATTCTTGGTGTAAAACGAGAGAGATTGATTGCAGAAGGAATTGGAATCTCAGGGGGAATTTTAACAGTTCCAACACCAAAAGGAAAAGTTCCTAAAACTCCTTTTAGAAAAACATTCGCTCTAGAAAGAAAACCAACAGGTAAAACATTTCAAGATATTCAAAAAGGAGTTAGATCTAAAATAAAAAAGATTCAAGAACAGGTAGAAAAGATAACCCCTAAATTTGATGTTCCTTCTCAAATAGGAGTAGGAGTAAAAGAATCATTAAAAAAAGGAGTTAGACAAGTTCAAGCTCAAAGACCTTTACAGATAGCTATTCCTTCTGCAAAACAAAGTCAGAAAACTCTTCAACAATTACAGGTTAAACCAAGTGTTTTAAATGAACAATTTTTAAAGGATTTAAATTTACAATCTAATTTATTTAATCAACAAATGCAACAACTCCAGAAACAATTTTTACAACCTCAACAGCAATTAAAACAACAATTACAAGTTCCTCAACTTCAAATCTCAACTATAACCCCAACTACACCAATAATCCCTATTATTCCAATTTTACCCTTTGATTTTAGAGGTGATGTAGATAAAACATTAAAGAAATTAAATGAACGACTTAAAAAAAGTTCAGAAAGACAAGCTTCTTATGCAGCATCTTTATCTAATGTTTTCTTTCAAAAGAAACCTATTGCAATTAGTAAAGAGAAATTTAAGGAATTAACTGAGAAAGAATTCTTAGGTTTTGAACAAAGACCTGTGTTAGTATTGAAGCCAAGAAAGAAAAGCGGGAAGAAAAAGAAAAGATAGGTATGTTTATAAACTACTTTTCCAACATAATAAAATGGTGAAAAAGAAAACTAGACAAGAAAAATATTATAATTTCTTTTTGAAATTTTATAAACAGATTGATCATTTTGAGAAGAATGTTATAATTGCTATGATTTCTTTCATTATTATTTTTATTTTTTTCATTAATATTTTAAATTTTATCCATCTTTATCCTCTTTCTTTCATAATTCAAATCATTTATCCAATGTTTATTATATTAGGCATTTTATTTTCTATATTAATTACATTCTTGATATTAGATTTTATTGCTTATATTTATTTAATATTAAATAAAAAGAAGGTGAAAAATGGATCTCCCAATAGTAACCCCAGATAAAACAGATAAGCAAGTGAAGGAATTAAAAAAGTTATCTTTAGTTAATAACATTCATAACTTGACACCTCAGCTTAAAACAAATAAAGAAGAGGATAGTGTAGCGATAATAAATGCTCTTAAATCAGATAGTCTAATAAAAGATGTTATATTAGAATTAGAAGGATATGTTTATTCTCATAAGGAGAGGGGATATACTTTATATAGAAAACCAATAATGAATTCTCTGGGAATTGGGAATTTTATCACATGTATTTCTTCTATATCAAAAACAATCGAATTTAGTTCATTCAAAGAAAAACAAATCCCAAAGTTAGCTAATTATTTTTTCAAAACAAATTATCCTTATTTCACAGTTTATTATGAAGATTATGAATTAGATAGAAAAGATTTTAATTTAATATCTACAATATTATTAGCATTTATAGTTTCATCTTTCAATAAAGCAAAAGGTGCAGGACATAGAAATGTAGTGAGGGGAACTTATTCAGAAGATCTTTTGGGAAGATATACAGGAGAACTTCCAAATATACAGGGATCGCAAAAAAGTAAATTCAATTTGGGTTTATTAAATCCTTTTAAAAAGGCAGGTAATTTATAATGGCTTCTGTGGGAGATTTCTTTTCTGGGACAGATTGGGGGGGTTTATTTTTAAATGTGGGTATTGGTGCTGTGTCTATGGTTTTAATAGCAGGAGTTATAATTGGAATTGTTGTTTGGACTAAGAACAAGAAAACTTATATTTATCCTGTTTCTTTAATAGTAATGAAAGAGAACGGATCTCATAAAAGAAGAGATGATTTAAGAGGGGGGCTTGTAAAACAAAGAAATGGGGTAACAGATTTCGTTATAAAAATTCCAAGATCATATAAGAAAAAGAAACTTGGTTATGTTCCAAATTTTAGTTTAACAGATGCTAATGATAGGGTGGTATTTTTGACTTCTGGGGATGGAATTGTTTGGCAACAATGTGCAGAAACATTGGTAACTAATAAAGAAGTTGAATTTGAAGTTATAGAAGGGGAAGGGGATGATGCTAAAACAGTAAATAAAAAAATGATGGCAAGTTTAATAATAGAGCCAATCCCAATAGATATTAAACATGTAACAATAAATAATATTCAAGCAGCAGAGAGTATTCTCGAAGGAAATAAATTAAAAGCAACTGCTCTTATAGTTGGGGGATTTATCCTTATGGTTATGGTGCAGCTTATATTTTTATTCCTCGTTGC
>LAZR01001698.1_pt1 | contig 13681 bp, 7 predicted proteins | sample 329461 | NCBI WGS metagenome assembly LAZR01 (sample SAMN03002196, study PRJNA259156) | marine sediment metagenome | biome: sea floor; feature: Hydrothermal impacted sediments; material: marine sediment; isolation source: Loki non-amplified sample from Loki's castle hydrothermal vent sediment ...
TTAAGAGTTTTGTTAATATAATAACGACATAGAAATGTCCAAAAAATCCATGGAATTGTTTGAGCTAAAGCATAACCTATTACACCTAATCCTAAAGTTTGAAAGAAAAATAATTCTTGTGGGATAAAGTAAAGCATTAAAATAATAATTAGGATAGAAACAAAAGAATTCACACGAGCATTTATTTTTTGTTTTTTTCCTGCTACTAAGAGCCAACTATATGGTTGAGAGATCCCTACGAAATATGGTATGAATATCATAATGTAAAGAATGGGAACAACTTCAACAAAAGTAGGCAAAAATATTGATATAATTAACTCGCCATTAAGGAGAATTATTATTATAATAGACAGGAATAGGATTGAAGAGTAATTTTCAATGATGTACAGAGTTTTTTTAATCGAGTTAAAATCTTCCCTTTCAAAATCTTGCGAAAAAAGAGTTAAATATATCGAACTAATACTTCCTGAGATTAATAATAAAACAGGAATTAAATATGTGTTAACACTGCTAAAATAACCAAGAGATTCATTACCAAACGAATAGTAGAGAATCAGATTTCCAAAGTATGTTGCTATTACCGATACTATTGAAAAAAATATTAAAGGTTTTGCATCTTTAATATAATTCCGCGCTAATAATTTATTAGGTTTGTTAATTTTAATCTCATTTTTCGACAGATAAACTATTATTATTACAAAAAATGTATAAAATATGAAATTTGAAACGCTTAAGTATAATATTGGATCAGAAATATGAGACATGTTAAATGCAAGATAAATTATTGAAAGACTATTCCCAGTTATAACGAAAAAATTTGGTATTTCAGCTTTGAAAATTTTAATCTTTATTCTTAGGTTAACTATAAATATATTTCCTATACTAAAGAAAATTTTAGAAAACAGTAAAAGTAAGCTGAACGCAAAAAATTGGATACTCCATATTTGTAATATTGCTAATAATCCTAACGTAATTATAATATTGATTATTAATACTACTACTTTGATCATAAAATAAGTTCCAATGTAATCTGAAATGTTCTCTTTACCGGAATATTGATAATGAATCGAATCAAAACCAACATTTATAAATAAAAAACCAAGATTAACAACAGTATTTAAAAAAACCCATATTCCTACTGAGGCAATATCTAATTTTAATAAGAGGAGATATGAAGCAAATAAAAATAACACATTCGAGCTTAATCCTGTAATTAACGAAATAACAAACTTTTCTTTCAAACGTTAAGCCTCAATTTTAGGAGATTCTTGTTTTCTTTTAAAATTAAATATTTTTAATTTAATAACTTAAACTTAGTCTAATTCTATGAAAAGAATAAAATTGTAATAAATTTTATAGTATTACATAATTCAAAAGATAAAGAACTGTAAATAACATAGGTTTTAAAATTGTAAAATTTTTATTTAGGGTGAATAATTACAAAATCACCTTAAGAGTTGAAATTATGAGCGGTATTTGCGGATTTAATAGAGATAATAAGAACCTTTTACAGTTAATGTTGGAATCCATTAAACATCGAGGTTTAGATGATGAAGGTTTATATGTTGATACTGATCTATCTATTGGAATACGAATTGCAATCTTAAAAAGTAGTACATCAAAACAACCAATAAATAATGAAAATGAGGATATATCGCTTGTATGTGATGGAGAAATTTATAATTTTTTAGAATTAAAAACAGATTTAGAGAAAAAAGGTCATAATTTTAACACTGATATTAGTTCTGAAATAATAATTCATGCTTACGAAGAATGGGGAGAAGAATGTTTTGATAAGTTTCGAGGTGTTTTTAGTTTATGTTTATATGATTCAAGAAAACATTTACTTATTTTGGCGAGAGATCATATTGGTATTAGGACACTCTATTATTATTTCGATGGGGAAATATTCATATTTGGTTCAGAGATAAAATGTTTATTCCATCATAATATAAAAAGAGAAATTTATAAAGATGGTTTTAGCCAATATCTTTCACTTAGATATGTACCCTTTGATAAAACATTATTTAAGGGAATTAAAAGAGTACCAAATTCAAGCTATTTAAAATTTGATTTAAAAACTAAACAATTAGAAATTAAGAGATACTGGGATTTTATAATTAATGTAAACAAAGATAAACCAGAAGCTCAATTTATTCAAGAATTAAAAAATTTAATAGTTGAAAGTGTAAAAGTTCGCTTAGTCAAGGACATTCCAATTGGTGCATTTTTATCAGGGGGTATTGATTCATCTTCAGTTGTGGGTGTATTAAGTAGTTTAGTTGATAAGCCTATCAAGACATTTTCAGTAAGATTTGAAGAAAATGCTCCGGTAAATGAAACCAAACTTGCTCAAATCGTTGCAGAAAGAAATGGGACCGAACATACAGAACTACTTATAAAATCAGATATTGTTGACTTAATACCTAAAATTTCTTGGCATAATGATGATTTAATTGCTGACGGTGCAATTATTCCAGTTTATTTGATGGGAAAGCAGGTTAAAGAACATTTAAATTTAGTCTTTACAGGAGACGGTGCTGATGAGGTATTTGCGGGATATTCTGTGTATTACCGTGCACAATATTTCAAATATTCAAAATTCTTACCTCGAACAGTAATAAACTTAAGCAAGAAGTTTTATAATTATATCCCTTTTCAAAGACTTCAAATGGGAATTGATTATCTTGATAGCACTAAAAGTTTATACAACCAATATATGAGAGGAATATTCACAATTTCTGATTTAGAGAAGAATAATGTTATTCCTTATAAAGCTCAAAAAGTTGAGCCACTAATAAGAAAAACATTTCAAAAAGATTTAGACGTTGTTAATCAATTTACAAAATGGGATTTGAAATATCAATTACCAAGTCAATATAACGTAAAGGCTGATAGGGCACTTTCAGCTGCTTCTTTAACGGGAAGAATACCATTATTAGATAGAGATATTGTTGCATGGTCATTAACGATTCCGTCTAACTTAAAACTAAAGGGAAATATTGAAAAATATATTCTGAGAATGGCAATGAAAGATTATGTACCTCCAGAAATTATAAAAAGAAGAAAATTAGGATTTAGTACACCAATTAATCTTTGGCTCAACAAGGGATTGAAAGAAATATCAGGAGAGCTTTTAGAGAGATTATCAAAAAGACCTAAGCTAATCAAACCAAAATATGTGAAAAAGATTAAAAAACGGCGTTTAAATAGATTATTTGAATCACAAGCATGGAACCTAATTATGTTTGAATTATGGTATGAGACATTTATAGAGAATGATGGATTAAATCCAATAAATTTTTAGTAAAACTTAATAAAAACTAAAGATCACAATGAAATTTGATCCAGACTCAAACAAAATATTAATAAGAAAAAGAAAAAGAAAAAAAATGCATTTTAATTGTTACCTTTAATTTAAAACATGGTAAAGAACTTGAAAGTATGTATGAGATTAACTTCCCATCCAAAATATAGTTCAGGTGGATCTGAACGACAAATGGATTTAATAGGACAACATTTAATTAAGAAAAATGTTGATGTTCATTTTATTATAAATAAGATAACTAAAGCTCAAAAAGAATATGAAGAAATAAATGGAATAAAAGTTCATACAATCGGAAGACTAAGAGATTATAAAACATATAGGAATAGAAAGAATTTCTTAAAAATAATTGAATCAACTGATTCAAGTCTTTTTTACAAACATTTTTTTAAGTTTACTTCTGATATTTATCATTTGATGGGAGCTGACTTTATTACTGGTGTATGGGCTTTTTATTCACGCATTATTAAAAAAAAAAAAATTGTTTTCACTGCAGCATCGATATTGGATTGTAAAAAAAATGGTTTCGGATGGAGTAAAATAACTAATCAAGTTTATAAATATGGAGTACAACATGCTGATCAAGTAGTAGTTTTAGCAGACTACATGAAAAAAGAAATGTATAAAAATTATAATGTTAAATCTATTGTTATTAAATCTGGGCATCCTATACCAAAAGGAGATTTTAGAAAAAACGACCCTCCTCTAATCTTATGGATATCTAGGCTTGATAAATTGAAATGTCCGGATTTATTTATTAAAATATTTAAAGAATTAAAATATTTAAATGCACAATTTGTTCTTATCGGTTCAGGTAATTACTTGAAAAATGAAATTATCAAATTCTCGGAACAGTATGATAATTTTACATTTATTCCAGGAGTTAAACAATACATAGATAATGACTATTATGCTAAGGCTTCTTTATTAATAAATACATCCTCTAGTGAGGGATTTCCAAACGCATTCATTCAAGCTTGGATGTATAAAACCCCCGTAATATCGCTAAATGTAGATCCAGATGATGTAATATCTAATTATAATTTAGGATTCCATGCAAAAGGAAATTTTCAAAAACTTATTGATTCTATTAAAGATTTAATTGAAAATCCTTCTAAAATAAAAGACATTGGTAAAAACTGTAGGGAATATGCTATTTCAAATCATGATATTGAACAAACTTCTAATCAACATCATTCATTATATAAAAAACTATTACAGTAACAAAAATAAATTTAAACTCATTAACTATTTACAATACTAAACTGAAAAAAAATATTAGGAACGTCTTTATGACCTTCTTTTTTACCGTAAGGATAATCGTGTTTTAATAAGCTCAGCAATAAATTATTTTAATGAGAAATCTGTTTAATATCATAAAATTATCATTTTATTTTTAAAAAAAATTATGAATCCTATAAAAGATTGGCTGGGATGGCTTCTATATGAATAGGCTTCAGTTAATAAGGTCAGAAATTTCATTAAAATTTTAAGAATGATTTGATCGAATATACTGAAACGAAATTAAAGAGAAATAACGCTTTTTTATTCCAAAAAGCAAAGAAAGTTCTTTAAGAAAGGTAAGAAATCATTAAAATGAACATTTTAATATATTCATATAATTTCCTCCCGAAAGATAGAGGAGGGATGGAGAAATATTTATTATCATTAGTACAAAGACTAAAAAATAAGCATAAAATAGTTTTAGTCTTACCCAATCGCCATAATATTTCTTTGAATAATGTTAAAATATATAATATTCATGGAATAAAAGTAAAATCAGACATTAAAAATACATTAGGTTTTACTTCTCTTTTCTTAAGTTCTTTAAGCATTTTGTCTAGCTTCATATCTACTTTCATTATACTACCATTTATTTTAATTAAGAATAAAATCGATATTATTAATGTATTTCAACCATCCCCCAACGCTTCAGCAGTAATTTCAATAGCTCGTCTTTTTAGAAAGAAATCCATAATCAATTTAAGAGGCTTAGAGGGGGATGCCTCTTTAATTTATCAGTTATCATTAGATTTCACCTTTCTTTTTTCAAATATGATTATAATAAATTCAAGAGATTTACTCAAGAGATATATACAGACATCACATCTTCCAAAGTTTTTATTTTCTAAAAAAAAAGGTTATTATCTTCCTAATGGGATCAATACTGACTATTGGAAACCAGATAAAACTGAAAAGATTGATAAAAAATTTGATTTAGTATTTGTAGGAAACCTTGCGGATAAATCTCAAATTAAAAATAAGGGAATTAAATTTTTATATGAAGCCATTAGAATTCTAAGCAAAAATAATTTGAATTTGAAGGTAGTGGTTATCGGACATGCTAATATGCACTTATTAAAGAAAATTATCGCACCCGATATTAAAAATTATTTTGATTTTGATGGTTTCGTTGAAAATTACGGTATAATAAAAAATAAACTTCAAAAGAGTAGAATATTTGTTTTACCATCTGTCTCCGAAGGGATGCCAAATAGTTTAATGGAAGCTATGGCTTTGGAGATACCTTGTATTGCTAGCAATGTAGGGGGCGTACCTGAATTAATTGAAAATAATGTTGATGGATTAACTTTTGAATCCAAAAATTCAAGAAAATTAGCTGATTTAATTCGATTATTGCTTGAAGATGAAAATCTTCAAAAGAAATTAGGTATTAATGCGAGGAAAAAAATGGTAGATAAATTTAATTGGAATCAGATTATAACAAAATTGGAGATCCTCTACGGAAAACTTTAATAAAAGATTAGCATCAATCTTCAGTTTGAATATAACCTCATCCATTTCTTTCCGATGACATTTATATCAAAATGGTTTTTTATTTTAGTTTTTGCTTTTTCCATTAATTCTGATCGTTGTATTTTTGATAAATCAAAAAAATTTACTAGATTTTTTTCTATACTAACAATTTAATAATAGAAGTTTATTTTAATTTAAAGTATTTGAATAGAATTTTTTCAGCAATGGGAGAAGATGGTGAAGAAACACCATATTACTGGGTTATTTAATTCTATTTACTCTATGTTAATAGAAGACTAAACAAAACAGTATTTTAATATGTTTTTAGAAAGTTTTGAAAATATATTAAAGAAGAAATTTTAATGTCAAATAAAAGAAAAAAAATTAAATACCTAATTATAAAAAAAAATTACCACTCTTTACTCTTAATTCCACCTATTAAACCTAACAATCCCCCCGCGAGTACAAGAATAGGTCCAAGTGAAACGGTTCCAACAGGAATATTCAAAGGTAAAATCCCTTCAATTATAGCGTCATCTAAAAACATAAATGCAAACTGAGGATCTAACATACCTATATAAAAAACAAATATAAAATACCCACTGACACCAATGGCAAATAAGGAACCTATTATAGCTAACCCTCGAATTTTTACGCCTATTAATATGAAAATCCCTGAAAGTAAAAAAATACTAAAAACTATAACCATTATAATATCTAATATGTCACCCGAGGTAAATGAAGCGGAGATATTCATAATAAATCCGATACCATAGAAATCTACTCCAGGAAAATAAGTATGGAATGAGAATAAGAATGTCGTTAGAAGTGTCATTAATCCTCCAATGATGCAATAAATTTTACGTGCTCTCACAAATTATCACTTTTAATTTTATTTTTAATCTTAATATTTATAATATTGTGGAATTATATAAAAATAACCTTTTATATGAAAAAAATAAAAAAAAAAGGAATTTTAGGATTTTGCGATTGTTTATTTAAAATTGATTTCTCCTAATTTGAGAATATTAATTGAAAAGAAAAGAAAGTTGTTGAATTTAAGTGAAGCAAACAATATTTAAGCATTAACCTATAAAATTAAATTAACCAACTTCTAACAATCTAAATTAAAAGTGAAACAATAATTAATAATCGAAAAAACCTTGCTATTGTGATATTAGTTGGAGGAAAAAGCTACAGATCAGGTACTGAGAAGGTAGGTCTTTTCTTTAAGGGAAAACCCCTTATTTTACATCAAATTGAAATATAGGATAAATTTAATGAGGATTTATTCTTAACTTCAAATTCTGAAGAACAAGCTCATTTTTTTAAGAAAAATTTATCTATTCCTGAAGGCATCAAATTTATTATAGATAATAGAGAGTTCTTTCCCTACACGGGGATTTTTACACCAATGTTGGGTGTATACTCCAGTTTAAAGGAATTGAATGATTTAAAGTATGAGAAAGTATTTATTCTATCAGGAGACTCACCATTTAATTAAGAATTAAAAAATCCTCTATAGAAAACTTTTATAAGAGATTATTATCAATCTTCAGTTTGAATATAACCTCATCCATTTCTTTCCGATGACATTTATATCAAATTGGTTTTTTATTTTCGTTTTTGCTTTTTCCATTAATTCTGATCGTTGTATTTTTGATAAATTAAAAAAATTTGCTAGATTTTTTTCTATATTAATAATATCTCCCGGATTAACAATATATCCCGTATTTCCAATAATATTTTTAATTTCTCCTACATTTGTTCCTAAACAAGGGACACTTGAAGCCATTGCCTCCAATATTACATTAGGGCTTCCCTCTATATAAGATGTAAGTGTAAGGAGATCTGCAATAGCTAAAAGTTCTTTAATATCATCTCTCCTACCTAAAAAGATTACGTTTTCCTCTAATTTTAAGTCTCTAATTTTAGTTTTTAAAAGATCAGCATATTTTCCATTTCCAACGAAAAGCAACTTATATTTTTTCATTTTCTCGTTTTCTTTTAAATTCTTTAAGAAATTTTGAAATGCAACTAAGAAATCAATCATTCCAACTGTTTTTTGGAGAAAAATCATATATCCAATATACAGAATAATATTATCATCGATTTTTAAAAAAGAATCAAGATTTAAGCTTTCTATCAAAACTTTTCTCTCTTCTTCCGTCGATGCATGGAAATGTTCTGAGCTTTCAATTGCATTCGGTATCCAGCAAAGATTTTTCAATTTAAATTTTTTATTTAATAAATTTACAAGTTTCCTACTCACCAAAATGGTTTTTTTTGAATTATATGCAATAAGATTAATATCTAGGTTAAATAAGAAAGAAAATGGGTAATCTGTACCATGGATTGAATAAATATATGGTATTTTAAATATTTTGGAGAAAAAATAAGCAATGAATCCTGAAGGAAATGGTGAATGAGCATGAATAAAGTCGATTTTAAATTTCCTTCTAATTTTGATAGCCTTTAATAAACCATAAATAATAAATTTAAAAAAAAAAATAATTCGCGTAATTAGTCCTGCACTACTCTTGGGAGCAGAAAAGGGTAAATAATAAATTTCAAAATTATCATTAATTTTTTTATTTTTAAAAAATGAATTACCATTTGATTTACAAGCAATATTAATTGTTTTAATCTTATTTTTTGAACAATATTTAGATAGAAGATATGCCTGCTTAGCTGGTCCTCCGATATCTGGAAAATTTCTAGTGCTAATCCTTAAAATTCGCATTACTTTAATTCATAAATTTGTATATCTTTTTAAAAATATTTTTACTTTTTATTAAAAATTGCTGAATATAATAGAAATTATGGTTTTTTATAATAAACTATTTTAAGGTAGATTTAACTATAAAAAAGGTTTCAGAATGAATAATTCCCACTAGTGTACATAATATTTCAAATCCTCAATCCATTATTACTTAAACAAGACCTTATAATATCTAAGTTGATTAGAAGACTTTTATCTATAAAAGAAGGAAGGTAATTTTATTTTCAATTAAGAAATTCTTGTTTTTTATAAAATAAATTGGAAGCCTAAATAATATATCAATTAAAAATGAATTTCAACCAGAAAAAAACCATAATTTTAATATAGGGTTTAATATTGTTAATTTATAATTTCACATCTGGGGAATCTATTCAGAAATATGAAGAATTTTAATAAATCCTTTTGGAAAATAATGATTCTCTTGAAATACAGAATCCATTTTCTTCTTTTTATGGTTTCTATATTTAGCATTTTATTCATCAATTTAAACTACATTATAATTAAAAATATTGAATGGATTTCAACAAGTTTATTTCTCTCATTACTTTTTAACTTCTTAACAGCATTTAGCTCGATTTTTACAATACTATTTTTACCCACATATCCTATTTTTTTTATTTTACTTAAGAACAAGGATTTAAATTTTTGGGAAAAACTAGGGATTACAATCGTATCTAATTTATCATTTTATATTATAATCGGATATATTGGCTCATACTTAAATTTGCCAATAACATTTGAATACTTCTTTTTTACTTTGATACTAGCTTACTTTTCAATTCTCTTAATAGTGATCTTTCAAGGTTATTATCGAGGAACAGGCTTCTTTCTTAAAACAGTAAAAAAATTAGAATATAAACAAATAAGCAACGAGAATTTGTCTTTAAGTAATTTTATTAAGCGAAATTTCTCTTTAAATTCGATTTTATTAAGCATTTTTATCATATTAATTACCATATTAAATGTTGTTAATACAAGTATTTTAGCAGGAACAGATGCATGGCTACATATTTCTATTGTCAAATACATAACTGAAATCAATTATGCACCAATGGATGTGTATTTTGGCTCATTAGGACTGCATATATTTGGAGCAGTTATTCATTTTTTTTCTGGATTGGATTTAATACTACTACCGAAATATTTTGGTTTCTATACTATTCCTTTATCATCATTAATAGTATACAATCTTTTAATGAGGATTTTTAAAAATAAAAACTTAGCAATTTTTGGGGTCTTTTTATTATTTTCGTCATTTGGATTTTCTTGGTTTATGATGGTTCAATTCTGGCCAACGGGTATTGCTTTAATACAGGGATTAGTTATATTTTTTATCCTTTATGTGAGATTACAAGGATTAATTAAAGAACAAATTCCTAAAAAAGAAAAAATTTTCTCAAATATATTATTTTCATACATTTTGTTAATATCTATATTTATAAGCTCTTTTCTAACGCATTCATTACTTACAATGATTTTATTAATCTCTTATTTATGGCTTTATTTGATATATTTTGTTACAAATTATAGAAGGGGTTTCGATTTACTCCTTATCTTATTGTTTTTCTGTATCTTTATAATATTTTACTATTTCAATATTAGTACAGGACACTTACAAGTTTTTAATCCTTTTAGGATTATACCATGGTATTATCTACTTTTTGGGGCTTCAGTTTCTATATTTATTATAGTGATAATTCTTCTCCGTATTCGAAAATCAATGGATTTCTCTAGAGGCTTATTTTTCTTGATAATAACTGGCAAGAAAAAGAGAATTTATAAAAAAGTAGAAGATAGAATTATATTTCCATTGATTTTTGGGTTAATAATTATTCTCTCTATTGTTTTTACTCTTTTTAATCTAACAATTTTTAATCTTTCTATTACATACGTTATTTATTTTACAGACATGTTAATTATTAGTTCCTTTGCGATATGGGGATTATTAATATTCCAATATAAACCAAGAGGTAAGCCTTTGTTTTTATGGGGACTAGCATTAGATTTGATGTTTTTATTAACATTTTTATATGATGCGATGGTCGGAATGACTACCTTCTTTTTAAGAGTATTTTATTTAACTACAATAATAATTACAATAGGATTTGTTTCTTACTTGCATAAATTATTAAAAACTAATTCTTTCCAAAAGAGAAAATTCAAAATATTTTTAATTTCAGTTATTATTTTTTCATCTTATATCTCATATTTATATGATTCAACTAACATAGATATTTTCAATTTAAGAGAACGAGAAGTGAATTCTATACAATGGTATTCAAATTATACTTCTACTAAAAAAGTGATCATTTCTAAATTTGGTTGGCATGCAATTTTTATGTATTATGATTATCCTTTTGAAGAGAAAAATAAAGACCTTACTCTAGAATCAATTAATTACTTTTTAATAGTAGACAACCAATTTACTCACCCAAATTTACACATTTCCAATGGTTCAAACATATTAAAAAATTTGAAATTAGAATATGATACAGAAGTTATTTTAGTTTTACCTAAAGATTACTATTCACCACTTAGCTGGAGATTTTTTGACCAACTTAGTGAAGAAGAAATAGAAGCTTATTATAATTTAGAGTATTTAAACAAAATTTTTTCAGCAAAAGGAGAAGATGGTGAAGAAACTCCGTTTTACTGGGTTATTTAATTCCAATATACTCGACGTTAATAGAGGACTAAACAAAACAGAATTTTAATTTATTTTTAGAACGCTTTGTAAATATTTTAACAAGAAAGTCTTTTGTCAATTTGTTATATTCCGTATTTATTATAATAACCTAACCAATAGTCATACATATCTTTTAGAGTTTCTTCAATAGGAATCGAAGCATCCCATCCTAATTCCTTTTTTATTTTTGAATTATCTCCGAGAATAATATCTTCATCTGTTTTTCTTAATTTACGTGGGCTATTTTCTTTCACTTCTATTTTTTTTGTTGAAAAGGCCAGAGCAATATTTAAAATTTGTCGGATTTGGATCTTTCTACCAGAACAAATATTATATGATTCTCCAGGTGTTCCTCTTGTCGCCGTTAACCAAATGGCTTTGAGTGAATCTTTTTTTATATTACGGGCAGTCACCATTGCTGAAATTAATGATTTTATAATTATCATCAAAAAAACAATTTCTAAAAATTGCTTCAGACATTGATGATTTCAAATGATTTTCAGGTCTAAATTTTTAATTTCCATTACTTATGTTTACAGAGGGAAATCAACTGATTTATATTTTGGCTAAATATAATCTAAAATGTGCAAAAACATTTAAGAATAGAGTTTAACTTTTTAATAACGAGAAAAAATTTATAGTAATAATGTGATTTTTATGGATAGACAAAGAGTATTACGAGAAGCCCAAAAAATTGCTACAAAGTATTCATTTTGGATGGTTTCGGGTAATATATCTCATCTATATGGTTATGTTTATGAAATTGAGGGAAAAAAGTTTGAATTAGAAATTAAATTTGAAGAAAATTTTCCGACAAACCCTCCACATTTTATTTACCAGAAAGATATAATAGAAACATTAGGGAATGTTCAATTAGATAAATTACGAAACTGGACTCAAGAATCATACGTGTTTGATATTATTGATGAATTAAAAATGAAAATTCAAAAAGCTCTCCATGTCACTAAAACATTATCAGAAGAAAACATTGAGATAAAAGAAGTCAGTGAAAATTCTAACGATTCTTTTGAAACAGATAAATATCTTACCCCAGATCTTAGCAAATATCCCTCCGATTCTCAATATGAAGAATATCTAACTCCCTCAGATTCAACCAACAACTCATTTAACGGTGAGCAAACCGTAAAATCCTCACTAGAAGATCCTCAACAATCCTTCGAAAGTTCAAGCAACACACCTCCAAAACCAATTCAAGAAAGTTTTTTTGAAGAAAATTCACAAATGAGTGTATCTCTCAATACTGAATTGGGTTTAATTCAACAAGAGTATGCTTATGATCAAATAGGTGAAAAACCAGCTGAAATCAACGTTTATATTACAATTACTTTAACTAAGACTTTTATAATTGGTGTGGATTTTACAAATTATCCAAAAAAACCGGTTTTCCAATTTCCCCAGGAAGTCACAAAATTATTGGGTGATCCCCAAAAAAGCCTGAACATATTAAGAACTTGGAATCCAAAAAAGCCTTTACATATCGTCGAAATTTTACACGAATTGGAAAAGGACTTGTATTTTTTTAAAGAAATCGAACTCCAATTTAAAGAAATTACAGGAGAGTATCAGTATGAAACTGTTTCTGATAGTCTTACGGCACTAAGAGTTTCAATTTTGACATATGGTTTTAAAGAATATAAATTAGATGTAGACTTGGAAACTTATCCGAAACCACCAATCATAAATTGTTCATCTGAGCTACAACAATTAATCAACATCCCCATAACAGAATTGGCATCATTTAAAAACTGGATCGACACAAAATCGAAGGTTGTAGAAGTAGTTCGAGAAATCTCTTGGTTGATTGACAAAAATTCCAGAATTAATTTCGAAATTGATTTATTAAAAGATCACTACAAAGATTTAAAGTATGATCCCATTGATTCTACTTTATGTGTAAATATGAAAGGAAAAATGAAAACCGAAGACCTTACTTTTGAATTTCAAATTATATTACCTACAGATTACCCTATGAAAATACCTGAGATAAAGGTCTTAAATGAATTTGAGCTTGAAACACACGAAAAAATAAAAATTGATCTTCATAATTCATTTGATGATTTTTTTAACGATTGGACACCATTCAGCTACCTTATTGATTTATTCAATTTAA
>LAZR01001699.1_pt1 | contig 13679 bp, 12 predicted proteins | sample 329461 | NCBI WGS metagenome assembly LAZR01 (sample SAMN03002196, study PRJNA259156) | marine sediment metagenome | biome: sea floor; feature: Hydrothermal impacted sediments; material: marine sediment; isolation source: Loki non-amplified sample from Loki's castle hydrothermal vent sediment ...
CTCCAAACCATGTTGATCAAATTCTTTGGATCGAGCGGATGCAAATTTAGGTTGAATAGCACTTAATGCTAATTGAACTAATTGACGAATATCGTCCTTGAGTCTTGCTTGTTTGTCCATTGACGCTATGAGTGGCTCAGAGGACGGGTGTATAAAAGAAGGTGGTTGTGATCCAACATAACTTCGACCAACACTATTACCAATGTCACCCTCAATATAGTTTGTTTCAGAACCATCATTAGGTGTTTTAAGATGATGTGAATCCATCAATGATTGTTGCTCAATATAATGTGGAAAATTACTTAATAAGGCGTAACTAATGTCTGAAGATTCCAGATTAAGAAGAGCAATTTGATGATTAGCAATATTCTGAAGTAAAGATTGATTTAATTCAAACAATACAAAAGGTATCTTTTTTATATCTAACATTATAGTTTCATCGGTTTTCGCGCCATTAATATTAATTTGATTATTATCGTCATCGAAAAAACGAACAAATATATTATCGTCTTCCTTAGTTAATAGACGATAGCGAACACTATCTTTTTGGGGAAGATCAAATTCATCATAAGTAAGTATACGTTCTCTAAGAAGTAACATATCAAATTCTGTTGAATCTTCATGTGTAGAAAGACGCCAATTTCTAATATCTTCAGTTGCATAAGTATAGTAGTAAGGATGTAGATTCTTAGTTTGTTGTAATGTTGAATTACTTGGTAGTATTGGCATATCTACATAAACACCGACTTTACCCATGAATAGTAATTCTATTAGAACCTCGTTACCTATAAAATAACCCATATCAGCACCTTTTAAATCGATACCATTAAAAGAACCAGACATTACATCCCTGAATAAGTCTGTACCCTCAAGTCTAGTTGTATCCGCCATACGTTGAAAAATTGAATTTTTAATATCAACGACAGCCGCAGCAGCGAAACCAGGAATAGGTGTTACGTCTCTACGATCTTTGAATTTAGTTGGTGTTTCTCTATCTGAATATTTAACTAAATACTGCTCGATATAATCATCACCACCCTCTTTAGTTAGTCGAAATTTAATCCAACTATCAGCTAGAGTCGCATAAATAGGGTGCACAGATTCACTGATTTTCATTAGAGAAACACTCGGATGTTTTTGTTTGTGAGTAAACTAGCACCCAATGGTAATGCTATTTCGTTGTATGTACGTGCATGTCCAAAGTGATCCGCACCTAATGAGACATAGTAAGCAACTTGATTATCATTTTTAGTTTCGTATCTACGAACTAAATTAATTGATAAATTAATAGCAAGTCTTAATGTTCCAATTCAAAAAGAAATTGATGATTTATGGGCTGAAGAAGCAGAAAAACGCATTTCTGACATTAATTCAGGTAAAGTTCAATCAATTTCAGGTGAAAAAGTTTTTGAAGATATTCGAAGTCGGTTTAGAAAATGAAATATAGTTTCCATCCCTTAGCCGTCGAGGAATTAAATGATTCGATTGATTATTATGAAGATAAGAATCCTGGTTTAGGTTTCGAATTTTCCAAAGAAATTTATTCCACAATTCATAGAATTCTCCAATTTCCCAAAGCTTGGGCTAAAATATCACGAAATTGTCGAAGATGTATAACCCAACGCTTCCCATATGGAATAATTTATCAAGTTAAAGGAGTTGATATATTAATTATTTCAATTATGCAATTAAATCAAAAACCTAAAAATTGGGATAATCGAATTAACCTTTAGCTAATTTTTAATTTAGGATTTGATATTGATTATATAACCAGGAATTGGTTATATAATTTGAATAAATAAATAAAATGGGGTGCAGGATCACTTGTTTCCGCTTGCCCTCTATGTAAAGAATCCTTCTCCAAGGACGCAAGAGAAAAAGGGGTTGAATTGAAGGATATTGCAGAGCTTATAATTGACTCACTGTAGAGAGTTAATAAATGAGATAGGACTTTACATTAATTTTAAATTTTTTTAGTTTCTTTCCCTACTGAAGAATAAAAATAGAGCAAAAAATTATGAACTTAAATCATTTATCATATGCTTATAATCCCCAATTGTGAAACTCGCTGATACTGAGTTACATTATCAGTTGCTAACTCAGCATCATGTTCTAATGTAACTGCAGCGATATAAATATCATTTAACTCGATCATTTGTCCTTTTTTTAGTAAATCTGAATATATAGTTCCTGCGATATAAGCACTTTTTATCGAAAGAGGAAGTACAGGAAATTGTTGTACTAAACTTTGTATTGGTTTCATGTTTAGATCACGTTTTTTGGAGAGTTCTGCTCCTAGAAATAATTCAAAAGCAGTAATTGTGGTGAAAGCTATTGATTTGTCATTTAAAAAATCTTTCCATTGTTCTCCACGATTTTTCTTTTTTAAAATGTTGACAAGAATATCTGTATCAAGGATAATCAATCAAATCTCCTATTTTTTCCATTAAATGGGATTTGGTTGAGTTTAATTTATTTCTGAATTTCCTTATATTCCTGATCATCTAAATCCCATGAACCAAAAAAATTTTCTAATTTTTGACCATTTACACTCAATGCTAACCTTCTTAACAATTCTGAAAAACTTTCATCTTGCTTTTTTATTAATTTGAGGAGCTGATATACTTCTTCTGTTATTGTAATCGTTTTTGAAGCCATATTAATATATGTTTAACTATACATTTGAATATATGTTGAAAAATATCAACATTAAATAATAGAATATTACTATAAGAGAAATCTACTTAGTAAGTTGACTAATGAAAAAGATTTCGTCATTTAAATCCCAAATAATCACTTCACTTACTCAGATTCTTTTTCAAATATATCTTCAAAGTCTAGTTCTAATCCAATTGCAACTCTAATTAATGTGTCCTCTTTAAAATCCTGTATTAGTTGTTCATCATCTATTTCGCTTAAAGAAGCAAGTTTTTCAAGGTTGATTCCCGCTATTTCAGCAACCTCTTTTAATTCTGCTAACGGTTTACATTCTAAGATCTCCTTTATAACCGGCACTTGATAAAAAATCTCTTGTATAGGTTTTTTGAAAACTTCTGATATTTTAAATGATATTGTCAGAGATGGATTGTACGAACCCCGTTCTAAGTAATATATCGTCTGGCGAGAAACCCCTACAAGATCAGCTAAAGTTTTCTGAGGTAAGTCTAATTCCTCTCTGAATTGCTTGATTCTTGAAGCGATTTTTTTCTTAAATTTCATACCAATTCAACCTACCATTACTCCTTCAGAAGACCTACTACTATCAATAATAATAATTAAAAAAAATTGAATTTTTAGACTAATTTAAACAAATCTTCTATTTTACACTGTACTACTTCTGCTATCCGGTAAGCTAATGCTAAACTTGGATTATAACGCCCTTCAACCAAATAATTAATCGTCTGAAGTGGAACACCAACCTTTTCAGCTAATTCAGCCGCCGAAAGACTAGCTTTTTCTCTTAATTCCGTTATACTGGTCTTCAGCTTCTCACCTTCTCTCATCTTTGAAAGGATATAACTGATGAAGTTATCAAAAGCTAACTCCTCAGGTTTGAAGATTTTATCTTCAAGTCCACTTGGAACTGCTGAAAACTTCATCATCATCTCTTTTATCTTCTTTTCAATAATATATGGGTCTTTTAAGCCAGGGATGTACCCTTCAGGGATGTACCCTTCAGATCCCGCTGTCTCGATCTTTACCGTAAAAGTCTTAAACATCCTGTCAAATACCCCGTTTACTATGTTTATATTCTGAATTCTACTATATGGTATGGTTGCAACTATCCTTGTAAATATACCATGCCTTATAATGATATGATCCTCTGAAATTGTGTATGTGAAATTCTTGACATATGCCCAATAATAAACATAAACGAGGATTATGATTGCTAGAAAAAGGCTATAAAAGATTATGAATCCCAGGTATACAAAGTATATCCATTCTATAGGAATAGTCCACCATGGACTTGCGAGAAACATTCCCGTGAGAAACATTCCTGTGACTACGGCAGCAATAATACCTAAGATAATCGTGATTTTTAGCAATTCTTTGTTTTTATAAGAGCTGGAAATACTACCTTCGTATGAATTTTTTTCTTTACTCATTTTTTTTTCCATTTTTTTATATGTTAAATATTTTTAATCATTTTTATCGAATGAAGGTTGCTTTCTATCAATCGATTTGAAAAATGATAATCTATTGTGTTACTATACTTAACATGAGTATAAAAAGGTTTCGACTTGATCAAAAAACAAAGAGAAAAAATCTAAAGTACAGTTCTTAGGTAATGTTAAGTAAACTTAACCAATAAAAATAGAAGAAAAAATCAAGTATTAAAAACTACCTAAAACAATTATTCAATAGCTTGTTTTTATCCAAATGATATATTAAAAATAGTAGGTTAAGAGTTTTTATGTCAAAAAAAATAAAAGAAAAGATAAAAGAGAAAATAAAGTCTAGTAAGGGATTTGATGAGATAAGAGATGCTCTTTTAAGAGCTATCAAGGATATCTTAGATTCAATAGTAAGGAGTTTCGTTGTTAATATCGAGATAACCTGCAAAATCGCCGGGGTAGGCACTATAGCTACATTTGAATACCAAAAAGACGATATTCCTAGTGTAGAAAGCGGGGAAGAGGAATCTTCTAAACTTGAAAACTTCTTGAAAAAACTATTAGAAAAGGCAAAAGACCGCATCATTGATGTAATAAAGTCTAAAAATCTAGGGGCACTTGAGTTTACAGCAGGTACAGAAAGCATTCCCGGCATTTCTTGGTTAACTGAAGTAAATTTTAAGGTAACAATTGACCTAAAATAATATAAATAGTTTACAAAGAAATAAGTTTTTATACAAAATGTTAACTTTCCTTCTTTCCATCAGGTTCAATTGTAGACATAAAATATAAGGTTAATTTTTTACCTGTGGGGGAACTACAACTTTTTTTTATTTATCGAAAAAGATTTTTAATTCTTCTAAGATTAAAGTATGTTACAATTGTTTAATTCAATCTTAAGTTTGAGGTGGAAGGAAAATGACTAAAGTTTTTATTTCTGATACGAAAAAAGGAATTGAAAGGGCTGTTGAGGAGATTTTTTCTAATCTCGAAAAAGATGGGTTCGAGCTAAATCGATCTAAAGATGTTTACATTAAAGTTAATGGAATAAATATTTATCCACATGTTCACACAAAACCTGAAGTTTTAGAAGCTGTAATAAAATATGTGAAAAATAAAGGGAGAAAAATCTATGTAATGGAAAATTCTTCTCAATGCGCAGTTACAAGGGTTGTCTTTGCAGCGACGGGTTATAAAGAAATCTGTGATAGACTTGGAGCAGAAATAATATATTTGGATGAAGAAGATACAAAATCATTTGAGTTCAAGGGGAAATCTTCAGTAAAAGATGATCCTAAGGGATATAATTCAAAGTTATTTAGAATGCCAGAAACGATAGTTAGGATAATAGAGAATAGAGATAAATATACATATATTAATTTACCGAAACTTAAAACTCATTGTATGACAAGAGTAACACTTGGTATTAAAAATCAGTGGGGTTATCCTCAACACGAGGATCGTGGGAAGGATCACAATTTCAATTTACATTCTAAACTGGTAGATGTATTTGAATATATTCGTCCTGATGTAACTATTATCGACGGTACAACTGGTACTATTCACGGTCATTATCCTCCTATAGCTTTTAATGATAAACAAATTATAAAGTTCGATATCCTCATAGGAGGGAAAGATACTTTATCTGTTGATGTTGTAGGTGCAAGAATATTTGGAATGACGCTCGATGAAGTTCCCCATCTTAAAATTGCTCAGGAGAGAGGACTCGGTGAAGGGATATTGAGTAAAATCGATGTGATTGGAAAGAATTTAGATGAATACAAAGAGAAATATGAATGGGATTTAGTACAGCAATTTCCAGAGGATGTTAAAATAGTAAAGGGTAAAGATCTGGTTTGCATAGAAGGCTGTCAAAATAATACTTTAAATTGCTTACAATTATGTGCTTATGATGCTCCAGATACATTCAAAGGAGGCTGGTTTATAATCATGGGAAAAGGTCACGATAAGAATCTTGTAGAGCAGTTAAAAGAAGATGGATATACAAAGGGACTTGTGGTTGGATTTTGTGCTGTCGGTGAAGTGGGTGAAAAACTCAGGAAGGAGTTTGGTAAGGGAAAAGTATATTTCTCTGGAGATTGTAATAACCTTGCGGAAACTCTTGGGGCAGAGCTTGCTTTGTCTGGAGTGAACGGGTTTAATCTAATGCCAAACTTCCCACCAGATCAATTCATGAAACTTCTTGCAGAAGCTCGGGAGCATGGATCTACCGCGTTACTTTAATGAAAATTAAGAATATATTCTATTCTCTCTTATAGCATCAAACATCGCTACTACATTTTCTGGAGGAACTTCTGCTGTAATGTTGTGAATATTTGATGCGATAAATCCCCCACCAGGTTTAAGACATTCCATATTATATTTCACTTCTTGGCGAATCAATTCAGGAGTGCCATAAGGAAGAGTTCTTTGGGTATCACAAATGCCACCCCAAAACGTTATTGAAGAACCGAACCGTTGTTTAAGGCTGCATGGTTCCATGTCTCTGGCACTAATCTGCACTGGATTTACAGCATCATATCCCATCTCAGCAAAGTGTGGTATAAACATAGATATTGAACCGCAACAGTGGTAGTTGATTTTCACATTAGCTAATTGGTGTATTTTTCTGGCAAAGCGATGTTCAATCGGTTTTATTATTGGTTCATAATATTTCTTGGGATTCATAATGGGTCCTGTTTGAGTACCAAGGTCTCCTTGAAGGCAGACTATATCTACATAATGTTCATCGCCAAATCTAACCTCATTCAAATAAGATGTAGCATAATCGGTCCAAAACTTTTCTAATTCTTCCATAGCAGCGATAATCAGTTTGGGGTTCCTTTGTAAGTGCCTTAATGCTTTTTCGAATCCAAAGAGCCAAGTTGTATACCCGAAAATATCGCCCTGAAATCGACTTGCGACAATAGCATATGACGTGGACTCCCTTAATTTTTTTGCTTTTTCTCTTATACCCTTCAGAGATCTATTATTAGTTCCATCAGGCCAATCATACTCTTTAATTTGTTGAACTGTTGTCATTTCACTCAGAGGATTAATTACAGGAGAATAATAAGGAATATCCTCAAGATTTTTTTCAGCACTATCTCCCCAGAACACACCAAAACCATCATACACCCCTTGGTACTTGTCAACCACTATAGGAGTATAATTTTCGGGGAATGCATGTAGGGGTGGTTGAAGACATCTTGTATCTATCTCAAAACGCTCTAAAAGCTCTTCACATGGAGATACAGTCTGCCCAGCAAAATTACTGATTTGAATGTGCTTGTCTTTGATTCCTAGATAATCAATGAGGTTACGATAAGCGGTTATATGAATTCCTGTTACATTGTCGCCAATGTCAATAGGAACTATATCAGGTTCAATATGATTCAAAGTAGTCATTACTCTTTCACGCGAATTCATAATCTATTCCCCCATTGTGTCTAAAAATAATTAAATCTGCTCAATAATATTAAAATCCTCTAAATGAAGCATATTTAATCGTATTAATTTTTAATTTAGTTTTATACTAAATTAGTAACATTGGAAATTTATTTTGTTTTGCTAATTCTTTTTGAATAATATCATCTAATAGCTTTTCTCGTTCATTTCCTGAAAGGATTTCTAACTTTCTAATATTCAATGGATCCACTTTTCCTCTTAGTAATCGAATTTCTCTTATTGTTGGTGGTAAAGTTTCTTTCAACTCATTCGGTATGATTAGCTCAAATCCAGTTGATTCTTTTACAGTTCTAAGATCAATACCAGGATGAATGGAACCTAATTTCATTTTTTTAGGTTCGTCATCAAAAATTAGATATGCAAGATTAGTAATAACGCACTGAGGTCCTGAGCCACCACAAATGGAAGGTTTTCCATTAGGAAATCCTACCCCAGATATAAAATCAAGTTTTTCAGTAGGAACAAACGTTCTTGTATCATGGCGTGGTGTATAGAGGAATGAGCCACGAGCATAAAACATGCTAAAATCAAAAATACCCGCAGCTCCAGGAAGTCTAATTTTTGGATTATTCCAATCACCAATGCAAATATTATTCGTGTTTCCATATTGGTCGATTTGGGCTGGTCTAAAGAATTCTATAGAGGTTAATTTATCAGATGGTAATGATTCCAATGTGCATTCTCCACTGTTTTGAAATCTGTATGCTCTAGCGGTATTCATTTCAAGATACAGCAAACTAACTTGTCGAGGTTCAGAGACAAAAGTATTTCCCATAATGTAATGATAAATAGCGTTGGGTGCGTGCGTTACCTTCGCTAGAGTAAAAGCTGCCCAAACCATAGGGGTCGCAACTCCAACGATCATGACATCATCATTTTTTACTTCCCGTGCCATTAAAACAGTCATCAATTCGTCAATAGTGTAATCCTTTGAATCTTCACTCATAATTATTCCTTATTTCTCGAAATATTATTTTCAGATAACTTAAATTAAATTACAATAGTATATTTAAAATAGTTTGAGCTCCTCCAGCATTTTCTAAATACTGAGCGTGAGTTTTGAGATCAATAAATCTCTCCTTATATTCATTAAAATTAGCCTTAAGGTATTTTTGGATGTGAAACGAGTCATAAGTATATGTAGGATAACAACTCGTAGGGTGAGCACCAAATGGGATTTTAACAACTGCGTTCGTGGTTTGCATTGGTAATTGTGCCCTTCCAGGTAAATATCTAATATCTTCTGTTTCCACTAACTTTTCACATGTTATAATGGTTTTTTTAGCCGTTTTAGCCATGTCATCATCCAACCATACAGCACCGGCTATATTTCCATTACCAAATTCATCTGCATAAGGTACGTGTAAAATTGCCACATCCAGATCGATCTTCGGGACAGCCATAATCTGTGTTCCTGAGCCAAGAGGATCCTCGATTTGTTTAATATCCGTTCTAACTTTATCTAAATCTGTACCGATAATACCTTTTAATGGCATGAATGGAACTTTCAAGTAAGATGCCCTCAATCCTAAAGCAATAGTAGCTTCACTTTCTTCAGTAATCTTTATTGAGCCAGATTCTACCGCTTTTCTGTAGTGTGGAGCCATACCAAAAATCTCCATGCCCACGAAACAGCTCTTTACTTCTGATACACATCCTCCAGCTATAAGCATATCAATATCGATTCCTCCGACGAATGTGCATATTGTTAATTCTTTTTTGTGTTGCCGAATTATCTCTCGACAAGCACTGATTGCCTTTCTCCAAAAGGAAAGGCCACCAAAACCTACTAAATCTCCATCTTGAACGTAAGTAGAAATTGCGTCCTCTAAAGACATCAATTTGCTCTTCATAATATAATGGAGCCCGCTTAATTTTGTATAGTTTAAAATAAGTGAAATATAATCTTTACAAATTATAATTGTTTATAAAATTAAAGAATTGAGAATGAGGGGGCTCACTTTAAAGTTTTTTTTCAATAAGGTTAAGATCATAATTAACAATTGTTTTACACACAAATAAATCTGAGTTGGGCATCCAGTAGTTCTTACACCAAATATGGGTAAATTAACTACTGGAGGGGTTAATTTCACTCATAATTTTACTACACTTTTATAATCTTTCACAGAATTTTCCAAAAAATTTCCACTCATCGATATTTGAAATGGTTTTTTTAATTCCAATTTTTAATGTTCGTTATAAAATAAATATAAGACTCGAAATGTAAATTTTTAAATATGCTATGCTACATGATATCCCTATAAAAGGGTTGAGTTATTTTAAGAAAACATTCAAAAGAAAGCGTAAAAACGTGAATTAAATAGTAAGTAAAACAAATCTAGTCTGTTACATTAATTAAAATTCTTTTTAACAATATATTATGAGTTTTGTTCTAATATTAATTGGTACAATTATGATTATCACTGGGATTATCGTAATTTATCTTGGTAAAAAAAGAGGGGTCCCTAATACTTATTTATTAGGGTTATTTCCTATATTTCATGGAATCCATGAATTTATATCATCATTCCAACAAATTCAAGCACTTATTCTATTAGAACGTATAGAAATATTTACTGCTGTTTTAGGGGCTTTTTGTTTACTGGCAGTAACAATTGAATTTAATGGGGCAATTGCTAAACCAACTGGGAAATTAATCTCCATAATTGGAACCGCAACAGTTAGTTATTTCATTTTTATTCTTCCTGATAATGTAATTGAAGACTTAAATAGTATTGTTTTAAATTTTGGATACTTTCAATCAACACCTTTTAGATTTTTTCAAGGATTTTTTATATCATTTTTGGCAATCATTGCAACTTTATTCACTTTTATTTATTTAAAATTATACTCGAAAAAGTATTTATTTTCTATCGATTCAAGAATATATCGGTTCACAGCAATTTCGATTTCACTGTTGATTATTTATGCCATTTTTGAGGGATTTAATCATGAAAGCGAGTTACTCATTATGTTTCGAGCTTTTAGTTTGACCTTATTCATAATAATTCCCTTATTTTTTATATTAGAAATGTCAAAAGCTTCGTATTTTAGTAACGTTGAAAAAATAAGATTAGAACGAAAAATAACAATATCTGAAGAAAAATTCCAAGAGATGTTAGAAACATCTTCAATGGGGCTCCTGGAAGTCGATCAGAAAACAAGAAAGATTTCTTATGTGAATCCAAGATTTTTAGAAATAATCGGATATTCGTTAATTGAACTAAAAAATAAACAATTTCCCCCTCAATCTATTATTCTCCCCCAGGATCTTCAAAAGCTCTTTAAAAACTCAAATGAAAAAAGTTTCGAATTTAGAATATATAATAAGAATGGAAAAATAAAATGGCTATTAGGAAATAGAGTTAATCAAAGGAATGAAAAAGGTGAAATAATAAAAGTGAGAATTTGGATTAACGATATTACTTTGAGAAAAGAGCAAGAAAAGCGATTAATCGCGATTAATAAATTAAAATCTGATTTAATTAGTAGAATTTCTCATGAATTGAGAACGCCTTTAGTTTCAATCAAAGGATTCACTGAACTTCTTCTAAAATTACCTTCTGAAAAATTAGATCGTATTTTAATTTCTAATTTAAACGAAATAAAAAAGGGGTGTCTCAGGCTTGAAAAAATTGTAAAAGATCTTTTACAAGCTTCTTATTTAAAAGCTGATCACTTACAACTGCAAATTACTGATGAGAATTTATCTGAATTGATTAAAAATTGCATAGATGAGGTGGGATATATGTTAAAGGATAGAAACCAAGAACTTATTATAAAGATTCAAGACAGTATGAATATAAAATTGGAGAAAGAGAAAATTCAATACGTTTTAATCAATTTATTATCAAACGCTATAAACAATTCTCCTCAAAACGGAGTGATAAAGATATTCTCCAAAATTAAGGATAAATTTGTAACTATTTCGATAGAAGACAATGGAATCGGAATAGAAGAAAAAGAAAAAGGTTACCTTTTTAAAAAGTTTAGTAAAATTGAACGATACGGTCAAGGTTTGAATCTTGGAATAGATGGAATAGGTTTAGGATTATATATATCTAAAAAAATCGTAGAAATACATGGAGGAAGCATTTGGATGGAGTCCGAAGGAAGGAATAAAGGTTCCACTTTTCATTTTTCCCTCCCCTTTATTAAGAACTAAAACATCTCAACGTTCTCCTTTATTTTAATATTTGTACAGTTGAGGATTTACTTGTAATTCTTTAGAATTTTTAAAATTCTTCTTTTTTAGGGCATAAAAGACCTGATTTTGCTAACGTCATCAAACATTTATTACAATAATCACATTGAACAATGGATTTTCCGACGCCTTTCATCCACCTATTTGGGAGGTCTGGTTCTCGAATTAGTGGTCTACTAAATGAAATAAAATCAGCATCCCCTTTATTTAAAATCTCTTCAACCAAATCGATTGAATTAACACCCCCCACTAATATCAATGGAACATCAATATTTTTTTTAATTTCTTTAGCATATGGCAAATGATATGCTGGTTTATTTATTTTTCCAACTAACATTCGACTTTCTGGGATGAAAGTAGGCTTCCATCCTATTTCTTCTTTCTTTCGTTTGACAGTTTCCCACATACAACTACTGATTTCTATAGCGTCGTATCCTATTTCTGAAAGCGTTTTTGTAATTTTCTTGGATTCTTCGAGAGTTATCCCCCCTTCTAGAAAATCATCGCAATTTATTTTAATCAGAATTGGAAAGTCAACTCCTACTAATTCTCGGCTTCTTTTATAAATCTGTTTAACAAATCTTAATCGGTTTTCAGTATTCCCACCATATTGATCGGTTCTCCTATTAGTATAGGGAGATAGAAATTCGCTAATTAAATATCCATGAGCCCCATGAAGTTGAACCCCATCAAAACCTGCTCCTTTAGCTCTACGTGCAGCCTGAGCAAAACTCTCGATACTCTCCTCAATCTCATCTATTGTCATTTCTCTTGGCATTTTATTTGAGAATTTTTCCAATATTGCTGAAGGAGCAGTAGTTTCTTTAACGTGAAACGATTGACGTCCGGCATGAACTAATTGTAATGCTACTTTACATCCTTCACCGTGCTTATGGATAACTTTCGTTAATCTCTGTAAACCTGGAATGAAATCATCTTTATATACTCCTATTTGCTTATTATTAGCCCTTCCACTTTGCTGTATAAAAGCATAACTAGTTATAATTAATCCGGTTCCTCCTTCCGAAAGCGTTTTATAAAAATTAATGAGCTTATCTGTAATTTCACCATCTTCACCAGCCAAACCTTCATAAGTTGCTGATCTTACAAACCTATTTTTAATTTCTAATTTCCCTATTTTTTTTGGATTCGCGAACATTGTTTAAATCAGTTTGTTTTGAATTTAATATTTACTATATCATTCTTTATCAAATTAAATAATTTAGGATGAATACTTTATTTTTAAAAAGTATTAAATTTGTAAAGATTCAACTAAAAATAGTAATAGTTTTATAAAATTTCATATGTTTTGAGTATAGATATGAAAAACGAGTGTAAATTAAAATGAATAAATACGAAGAATTTGAGGGTACGATTGGTCGTACTCATAAAGATTCAACTCCTTGGTGGCCTACTCCGAAACGGGTAGGAGACGGGAGCCCAAACGTTATTATAATCCTACTTGACGATACTGGTTTTGCTCATTTTGGATGTTACGGTTCAAGAATCGAGACTCCTAATATTGATCGTTTAGCTGAAGGTGGTCTGCGATACAATAATTTCCACACTACAGCTTTGTGTTCCCCTACTCGTGCTTGTTTATTGACTGGAAGAAATCATCATACTGTTGGCATGCGAGCTGTCTCAAATTTTAATTCCGGTTTTCCTAATATGCGTGGATATATCACACCTCATGCTGCTACTCTGGCAGAAATCTTACGTGACGATGGTTATGCAACTATGGCTGTGGGTAAGTGGCATTTGGCTCCTATGGAACAAGCCTCGGTTGCGGGACCGTTTGATCATTGGCCTCTTCAACGTGGATTTAATCGATTCTATGGATTTATGCAAGGAGAGACTGATCAGTTTTATCCTGAGTTAACTTATGATAA
>LAZR01001700.1_pt1 | contig 13676 bp, 15 predicted proteins | sample 329461 | NCBI WGS metagenome assembly LAZR01 (sample SAMN03002196, study PRJNA259156) | marine sediment metagenome | biome: sea floor; feature: Hydrothermal impacted sediments; material: marine sediment; isolation source: Loki non-amplified sample from Loki's castle hydrothermal vent sediment ...
GCAACAGATATATATATTTGTTCAAATCAGAATCCCAATCAGATTGTTAGTGGTACTTTAGCATACGCAATAGCCTGCGGTAGAGCGATTATCTCTACACCCTACACTTATGCTAAAGATATGATAATACCTGGAAGAGGTCTTTTAGTAAAGTTCAGAGATTATATTTCATATACTAATGCTATAATGAAAATATTATCAAATCCCCTCTTAAGAGAAAAAATGGAAATAAATAATTATTCATTTTCCAGGCGCATGATCTGGCCAAATGTAGCAATTTCTCATTATAATGTTTTCAAGCGAGTTATTCCTGATTTAGAAAAATATGAAATGTCATATCCAGAAATCAACTTTGATCATATCAAGAATCTTACGGATGATTTTGGAATTATCCAATTTGCAAATTATGCAAAACCAGATAAATCATCTGGATATACTCTAGATGACAATGCTCGAGCCTTGATAGCTTGTACGCTATATTTTAAGTTATTTAAAGATAATACTAAATTGAAATTGATGAAAATTTATCTGAATTTTATAAAGTATGTCCACAAAAAGGATAATAAGTTGTATAATATTGTTAATTACGAAAAAGTTGTAAATCTCGAGCATTGGAGCGAGGACGCCCACGGAAGAGCAATGATGGCTCTTGGTTATTTAATAGCTCCAACAAATATCCCAAGCGAATTAAGAGTAGAGGCAGAACGGATTTTTGAAAATGCAAAAAAAATTGTAGACCAGATTAGATCTCCAAGAGCAGTTTCTTTTATTTTGATAGGGCTTTATTTCTATAATGTTATAAAAAATTCCGAAGTCATTAGAATTAAAAAATTAGCTGATTATCTAACCCAGCTCTATAAGGATTGTAATAGCGAGAAATGGCACTGGTTCGAAAATTACCTTACTTATTCAAACAGTAAATTACCTGAAGCTCTCTTTTTTTGCTATAAAACAACTAAAGATGACAGATATTTACTAATTGCCAAAGAATCTTTAGATTTTCTTATTTCTTTGACGTTTAAAGATGGAAAGTTTGCCCCTATTGGTCAGAACGGATGGTATCATAAAAATGGCCATAATGCTAGTCATGACCAACAACCAGTTGATGCTGCTTCAATGGTACAAACATTGAGTGTCGCATATGATATCACTAAAGAGAATAGGTATATGAAACTTGCAATCGAAGTATTTCATTGGTTCCTTGGAAAAAATTCTCTGAATCAAGAAGTTTATAACACTTTAACGGGTGGTTGCCACGATGGCATTGGAGAGAATTCTCTAAACATGAACCAAGGAGCTGAATCATCAATTTCTTATTTGCTTGCTCGACTTTCACTTCAAATATTAAAAGATTCTGTTAATTTTTAGCTATCCATGAAAAATAACCATTTAACTAATTTGAAGTAACTCAATATCAACAATAATATAGTTCTAACAAAATTTACGACAAGTCAATCTAATCAAAAGCTATTCTCACCTTTTTCTACAATCTCAATTAATCCTCAAATAAATATTAAAACAAATATAGATATCATATATTATCATGGGTAGATCAAGTAACCTTATTCGCTTAACTGAAGGACAAGCTAAGGCTGCAGGTGAGATTCTTGCTCGAGCATTCCACGATTATCCACAATATGATTATTTATTTACTAATGTGGATGAAAAAATCAGAAAGCTACCAGAAGTTAATATTGGTCTATGTTGCGAAAAAAAGATTAAGAAATTATAACCATATTAACAAAACCATAAACAGATCCGAATTGCTAAAAATACTGTTTTATACTTTAATATTTATACTTAAACTTCTTTAAACATAATATATATCAAAAAAAAGGAACTCTAATCAAAAAAGCGGTATAAAATTTGCCGAATCCTAATCCAGAGAGGGAACCAATTCGTTATGTAATGCGCGATGGAGAGAGCAAGCTAATTCCCCCATTTCCAATTGATCCTTGGGAATTGACTAAGCAAACACGTAAAGTTGTTTGTAAAGAAGTCAATGGTATAATCCATCGGAAATATACCGACTTTTACGCTGTGGGTGTTTATGGAGGAATTGTCACAGCATATTCCGTTGGATGCAACTTTAGATGTATTTTTTGCTGGGTGGATTGGAGTCGTGACTGGCCGGAGCTCTATGGAGACTATTACTCACCTGATATGGTTTACTCAAAATTACGTCAGGTAATGTCAGTTAAAGGTTTGAGACGAGCTAGGATAAGTGGTGCTGAACCTACCCTATGCCCGGATCATCTCTGTGCAGTTCTCGATCTAGTTCACCAAGACTCTGATGCATTTGATCTTTTTGTAATTGAAACAAATGGTGTTGTTCTCGCACATGATAAGAGCTTAGCAACACGCCTTACTAAATATGCTTCTCAAAATTCGAGCGATGGGACCGTTGGGCATGTCCGCTTGTCAATAAGGGGGGGATTACCTGAATCATTCGAAGAAAAAACAGGAAATGAAAGAAATTTCGTGGATCTCCCGTTTAAAGCTGCTAAGAAACTTTGGGATGCAGGTGTGTCGTTCCACGTTGCTGTGGTGGTCGATCCGCGGTTTACGTCTGAGGAAGATAAAGCAACAATCTATAGAAAACTAAAAAGCATTGATCCAATGCTTCAAAAAGAAGTGGAAGAAGAATTTTTATCACCCTATCCTCATGCACTTGTGAGACTTAGAGCTGTAGGTCGAACAGATGTGACAGGGAAAGAAATGAAATTAAAAGAGCGCGCAGTTTTAAGAAGAAAACCTCCATATTAAGAATTACATAAAGAGTGAAAAGTCTTGATATTTTTTTTCCTAAGTAGGGAATTTAATCCTTCCCAGTTTCTACTCACATAATAACATTTAAAATTATGGAAGAAATGTTTCTTTTAAAAGCCTTTAGTATGTCAAGAATTTAAATTTTGAAGAAAGTATTAATCTCTAAGGACCATTAAGTGAATGATGAGCGAAAGAAAAAGAAAGGGAGAAGAGAGAAAAGAGAAGTTTTTGGATAAAAATACTATAGGATATTATAGAAATAAGCCCGTAATTAGAGCTTTTGGAAGATATATGTATATTGATGATAAAGGAAGGAGTAAACCAATTCCCCCATCAGAATTAAAGAAATGGAAGGAGAAACAAAAAGAGGAATCTGGATAACAAGTAAAAAAATAACAGTGTGATTATTAGTAAGTAACCATTACAAAATCATCTTCTTTTGCCAACTACACCCATGTATATGGTAAACTCTGAATTTTCATCTAAGTCTAATAATTCATTTATTTCATCATCATAATACCTTCCAATAACACAAGTATTTAAGCCTAAAGCCTCGGCAGCTAAGTATAGATTTTGACCAACGTGTCCCCCATCTAAGTAAATGTATCGATAACTTCGCTCGCCGTATGTAATCCTTGTCCGATCAATCATAGCGGTCAAGATAAAAATTACTGCTGATCTAGTTACCATTTTCTGGCCATAGCAAGCATTAGTAAAGGCTTTTCGGAAGTTTCCTCCCTTCAATAGTTCTAGCTCGTGGTTTTGGATATTATAATGATAAACCCCTTCCTTTACTTTACTAACATTATTGATGATAGGGTAGATTTCTATAGGAAACTTTGCTCCCGCTGAAGGCACAGTCCGAAAAGCAAAATTAGGAAAAGTTCTTGTAAGACCAGACATCCCAAATAAAAGCAAACTTAAATCCATCACCGATATCGGTTTAATACTAAAAGCCCTTGAAGAATGTCTCTTATTTATAATATCCCAAAATCGTGTATCCGGTGAAAATTCTGGCTTTGGAAGTTGAATTCTTGACGTAACATTTTGATAGACTTTATATAGTTCTGGTTTTTGCCCGCTTGTTTGATTTGATGATCTATCTATACCCCGAATATTTTTTGACTTTTTCTGGAATATTTCTCCATCCAACTTTTTTTTCTCATTACTCATAGTTAAAAATTTACCCCTAATCTTTATAAAGTTAATTATAGATGGAATTCAGTAAACAAATTATTTTGATACTATTTTATTGACTTTTAAATCACCAGTATATGGATGGTCATCGAGCATCCCTAAAACTGTAATTACATCAACATTTTCCGCATTGTTCTTGTGATTTTCAAATATATTTTTTAGGATTATAATTTTTCGAGAATAAAGAAAAAAAAAGTTTAGAAATATTATTAATAATTATTTGGGCTATTTGTGTATCTTTATACTGCCACCACCAAGTTCCGTAGTTCTCTCTAAATCTTCATCCGGATGGTTGTCGTATATAATTATTTCTTCGCCTGTTACCTCGTTTTCTACCCATATCTTAAATCTGAACTTATCGATACTATTTCCGCCAACGAGGTCACCATCAATTGCTTTAGAATACACTAAGCAGAGTTTATCACTTGCTGAAGAAATAGGCAATAAAACTTACATCGGACTATGCATCAACAATTCATCATTAATATACCGACAACAGGGTAATTTAGATCTTGCAATGGAAGCTCTAGAGCGAAATTTTACTATTTGGGAAGAAGTTGACAATAAATTGAATATAATGGGTGGTTTAGATTCTCTATTTATTGTTTCTCTAGATACTAATTCTCTTAAACAAGCGCAGCAGTATTTATTGCGCATGCAGCAGATCAACGAACAAGTAAAGGATAAGTTTTCTAGTGCTGCGTGCCATGTAAATAAAGCTTTAATGCTAAAAATGAGTTCAACTTCACTCGATCAAGAAAAAGCTAAAGAAATGCTTCAAAAGATTGTTAAAGGGGAAATGTTAATTGGGAATTCACTGAACGTGCACTCCTTCAATTGTGCGAGATTTTCTTACTTGAATTGCAAACATACAATAACCAAGAAATTTGGAAGGAAATAAATCTTCTAATCAACATATTATTAGATTATGTTGAATCTCAACACTCTTTTCATTTATTAATAGAAACCAATCTCTTACAAGGTAAACTGGCATTAATTAAACTGAATATGGGAGATGCAAAACAGTTACTCACAAAAGCTGAGCGAATAGCTGATGAGAACGGGCTTCACTTATTAGCTAGAACAATTTCAAACGAACATGATAAGGTATTACAACAACTAGATAAATTAATTCAAGCTCCTGTATCCGAACGATTAAAGTTACTTGAAATAGACAAAACTTTGGATCACATGATGGGTAAACAGATGATGGAACCACCAGATTTGGTTGAAGAAGATCCCATTTTACTTATCATCATGGATAAATCGGGGAATGCTTATTTCAGTAATACATTTACAGAGGATTTTGATCATAGCGATCTCTTTGGCTCCTTTATATCAGCTTTTAACACTTTTAGTTCTGAGATCTTCTCAAAATCTATTGATCGTATTAAAATCGGGGAGAATATTATCTTCATAAAACCGGTTGAACCATTTTTAACTTGTTATGTCAGTAAAGGGCAGTCATACCCTGCCCTAAAAAAACTAATTAAATTTTCAGATTCCATCAAAGATAAATCAGAGATCTGGGAAAAGTTAAATAGAGCAGCTAAGTCTTCCCAAGTGTTAGATGTAGATAATCTACCTTTACTTGGAATTGTGATAAACGAGATTTTCGCTCATTAATAGTTAACAAGGATGTAAATATCAATAAGCTATAATTCTTTATGATTATACTCTTTTTTAATAACATTCAAAATGAGATCTGTGTTAGTTAGGGTCGCCAATATATATGTAGTATTTTAAGAATCAGGTGTTGACGGAATAGTAGTTGATAACAGATTTAAGGCAAATTGTTTTAAAAAATTAAGAACCTAACTCTACAACTTAAGTTCTATATTAATAAAGACATACCATATAGACTAAGCATTATGATGAAAGAAATAAAAACTGGTTTTCCTAAAACTTTCACAACCTTAATAAAATTTGTCTCAAAATACTCTGTACTATATGCAACGCAAGGATGAATTGGAGTAATCAGATATCCTAAGGAAAGTGAGGTGAAAATAAAAACGAAATCTAAAAGTGGCATGGTAGTGCCCGTAAATTGAGCTAAATAAATAGGGATTACGATTGAAACGGGTAATTGAATGCGCCCCGTTGCAAATCCTAGAAAGAATCCAAGAAGCATTAAGAGAAATAGTGATAAATCTAAACTGGCAATATCCTCAGGAGCACCTGAAAGAACAAACACCTCTAAAAACAAAAACATTGAAAAAATTATTAATGGAAATCGCCAAATCTTCATTTTCTTTGATATATCCTTTATAATTGAGAATTTTATCTCCCCAAACCTTAGAGCAAGCCAAATACTAAATATAAGACCTATAAGAAGGAAAAATTCTGGCACAGAGAAATCAAAAAATGTTCTCCCTATAAAATCTACAATTGGTGCAATAATAATTGGGATCACATTATGAAAAGCTCTCCTAAGATCTCTTTCTCCTCGTTCTGAAAAAGGAGATACGTTCTTAACCAGCGTGATATATCCTATTAACCACATTACTATTAAACCTGGTATTAAGCTAACCACAAGTATATAGAGGTTTATGTCAGTGAGAATACTGACTATGAGCAATGAAGAAGATAAGGGATAAACAATGATTAACATATGCCGAAACCATATATTAATCGATACCTTAATGTTTGCATCTCCTTCGGAATCAATCTGTTGTACAATAGGGGCCGACATTAAAGCACCTCCTGGCACGGGTAATAATCCAAATAAAGCAGGTATCATCATAAGAGAAGATTTCTTAGAAATTCGCATTTTTTGAATCATCTCAATCATTAATCCCGATTCTTCCATAATTCCACCCAAGATAGGGAGCAATGTCATAATAATAATTAAGAGTACTATCGATGGGTTTGTCAATACATTGATTAAAGTCTGCAAAATATCAACACCCGCCAAAATAGCAAAACCTAGTGCTCCTAAAGTTAATACAATCCCTAATTCAAACTTAGAAAGGGCCAAAACTATCCCAATAATAATGATAAAACTGAGCCAGGCTGGTAACATCTCGATAGTGGTTTATAGTTTTAAAAAAGATATATTAGATTTTTAGGAAAAGGAAGGAGATAATAATTAATTTCTCATTACTGCATTCAAATATTATGAAAATATCCGTAGGTTGATATAATCTTCCGAATTTTTCCTACGAAGGTCAATTAGTTCCTTTGTATTATACTTTCCAGGAACTACTATTGGAATATAAGGGTCGGCATTCAAGGCTTTAAAAGAGAAGGTGGTAAGTTCTTCAACGGTCATCCAAGCCTCCTTCGGAAACCATTCGCGTTTGAATTTACCTTTGGCTATTTGTTCATCATGCATTGCAGTAAGAGTTAAGCCCGGGAGAAGGCTTTGAACCAAAATCCCTTTTTTATACATTTTTTCATGCAGTTTCTCTGAAAATGACACTAACCCGCTTTTGGTGGTGAAATAAGTTACACCCGGGGCTCTATCTATAACTCCGGATGAAGAAATATTAATTACAATCCCCCGTTTTCTCTGTATCATCTTGGGCAACGCTGCATGGCAAAACACAATCGGGGCGGTAAAATTAACATTGATATAATCAAAATGCTGATGTAATTCGATCCCTAAAAATGACCTCCAAATTGCATATCCTGCTGAATTTACCAAGCATTCAATATCACCCGTATTTGTTATATACGATACGACTTTCTCAATATCGGACTTTTTAGAAAGATCCGAGATCAACACCGAAGCTTCTATGTTATGATTTTTCTTTAATTCGGAAGCTAATTTGTCTAACCTATTCTTTCTACGGGCAACAAGAACAACGTTAAAGCCTTGTTCGGCAAATTTTTTTGCAAACCCTTCCCCAATTCCAGAGCTAGCTCCAGTAATTAGGGCTCGTTTCTTATCATCCCAATCCAATTTTTCCACCCTATTTCACCTAAAAGTCTTAGAGTTTATTGGCTTTTTCTTTATGGTCTAAACAGAGATAAGCATAAAATGTAATCCATTTGTTTGCTAAACCGCTTTTTCCAATTTTCCAATATTTATTATTATGACTCCCATCACATATATATTTTCCTTCTTGCGTTTTGTGCCATGCGAGAACCTTCCATGCAGAATTCATTCTCGGGTCATTTCCAAATCCCATTTTAGCTAATGGTAGTATTACATCTATTAATCCGAATCGCCAATAAAAAGGAAATATCGTTGATCCTGCATCCGCGTTAACATAGGTTTCCGTATCTGTCGTTTTATATAATACATTACGATTAAGAAAATAATTGACTATTTTCTTACTGAATGATTCATCCCATAATTCTGGCAATTCACCTAATGCAAATAATGCTTTTACAGAACCTCTAACACATGATTTAGCCTGCTTTCCTTTCTTATTTTTTTCTTCTACCCTGTCACATAAATAACCGTTATCAAACCTTACAGAATTTTTCATCAACTCAATAGTTTTTTTAAGGCGAGGATCTTCCTTAAACCCAAGATGTATAAAAGTTCTGATATTCATTCCAAACAAACAAGAAACATGCCCTAAAAAGTCACCATCTGCTTGTTGTAGAGATAGATAACGATTGGCAGCTATCTCGATTTTAGGATCTTCTCTTGTCATACCCAATTCAGCAAGGTAGCTTAGAATAAAATGAGTTGAATTTTGCCGATATTCGACTCCTTTTCCATACGATTTCTTGGTACTCGGACTAATAACTTCCCAAAATCCTTCTGGATGCATTCCTTCTAACATTTTTTTAACAGGCTTGTAAGAAGAAATTTGTTTTTTAACCAATTTTAGGTTTGGATCAGACTCGGGAACTTCTTGAAGCTCTCGCATGCTACGATAGCGAATCGAGGGATTTTCCTCCTCCAACAACCATTCTATTACATTATTTGGAATATTCATAATTTTGATATCCCCTTTTTAATTTTCGTGGATTGTGCCTTTTCCTTATATTTTAAGCATAGATAAGCATAAAATGTAATCCATTTGTTTACCGAACCGTTTTCTCCAAATTTCCAATATTTTGAATTATATACAGAGTCCAATATATATTTCCCTTCTTCCGTTTTATGCTGTGCCAGAATATTCCATGCAGATTTTATTCTCAGGTCCTCCCCGTATCCCATTTTTGCTAATGGTAATAACACTTCAATTAATCCAAATCGATGGTTAAACGGAAAAATGGTTGATCCCGTATCCTTTCTAACATAAGTCTCTGGATTTGTTGTTTTATATAAAACATTCCGATTAAGAAAATATCCTGCTATTTTCTTAGCAAAGGTTTCATTCCATAATTCCGGCATCTCTACTAACGTAAGTAACACCAATGCAGAACCTCTGATACAAGATTTAACAAGTCTATCCTTTTTGCGTTTTCCTTCGTGAATTTCACATAAATATCCGTTATCGTATCTAATTGAGTTTTTCATTAATTCAACGGTTTTATTAAGGCGATAATCGCCCTTAAATCCGAGTAAATTAAATGTTCTGATATTTAATCCATATAAACATGAAAAATGATCGAAAAAGTCACCATCTTCCTGCTGTAGGGAAAGATATCGATTTCCCGCTTTTTCGATTTTTGGTTCTTCCCGTGTCATTCCCAGTTCAGCGAGAAATGATAAAATAAAATGTGTTGTATCTCTATTATATTCTACACCTTTTCCAAAATGTTTATGACTCCTTGGATTGATTTGTTCCCAGTACCCATCCGGATGCATTGCATCTAACATTTTCTTTACGGGTAGGTAGTTGGGAATCATTTTTTTTGCTGATTGTAGGTTTAGATCAGACTCGGGAACCTCTTGAAGCTCTAACATGGTACGATAACGAATCGAGGGATTTTCCTCCTCTAACAACCATTCTATAACATTATTGGGAATTTTCATATTTTTATACTCTATTTCTTTCATCCATTCCTTTTAATGCAATAGTTTTTTAATTTTAGAGAGCTCCTGAATTGCTTCCTTTTCATAACTTAAGGCTTGCTTGATAGCATTGGCTCCTTTCAATCGTTGGTCCTTAGATGACTTTATAGTATCATCAATATGATGACCTAATAAATCATATAATTTTTGCCATTGCTTGAAAGCATCCTTATACATAATCCCTGCGGATTTAAGATGTATAGTGATCTCATTAGAGAATATTCTTTTATTTGCTATTTTTTTAGTCATAAGGATATTTCCTTTCTGAATTAGCTCTGTCTTTGATCTTTTCTCCGAGAATACTCCCTTATTTGCTAGATTTGTCAAATATATTACTTATTAATAACTCTACTTAGGATTGTATTATTAATCCACATTAAATTAATAAAAAAGAATTTTTGACTAATTTTTTAACGGCTCGAATCGAAGTGCTTGTGCAAAAGTTCTTTGGCTCAAGTTAAGTAATGATTTATCTTTCCATTCTTTAAGACCAGGTATTATTTCTCCCCGAATAAAACGCTTAGCATATGATGGAATCAGATCCTGACCAAGGTATGCTCCTAAGATAGCTCCTGCGTTCCCGGCATTGCAATCCGTATCACAGCCAACTTCGGTACTAATCCTTACTGTCTGCATGAAATCTCCATCTCCATATAATAAACCTACTACAATTGCAGAATTATTAAACAAGGTATGGACTTTTTTACTGTAACGAATTGACTGTAATCTTTTTTCAAGAATAGTTGGATAATCTTTTAAATCTGTAATTGCGTTTTTGATCATATCTCCTTCAAATTCCCACCATCTTATATTAATTTTTAACCAGACAGATTCCCAATCACGTGAGTCTGGTTTTTCAATGAAATCAATGATTATAGGATTTATGAAGCTAAAATATAATTGTACATCTTCTACAGAAATCGAATCCACAACAGAAGTAAAATCTAATAAAACCGCTTCTATCCGTTTTATATCATTTATAATGGTTTCAGAACAAATTCCAACTTGATGAATTTGCTGCGAAAAACCCTCAAATTTTTGACCCTCTTTTTTAAATCCTTTGGGATTATTTGGATCAGGCACCCATTTAGTAATTTCTGATTCGGGGAAGTTTAATTCCTCATTGCATTCGTATTGGTTGTGTACTATTGCAACAGCAATCATAGCAGAGATAAATAATTCACCAACGATTCCAACCTCTCTATGAGCTATCAGCGCATCTTGGAGTGAGAGATCCAAGCATGGTTTTAATAATTTCAGATCATCTTTGGAGTTTCGATTTTCTTTTGTAGCATCATACCAACCCCATGCTGGGAGTAACATTCCGTATAACTCTCCCTTCATTTGTGCTCCAATCCAGTCAGCAAATTCATTTCCAAAAACCTTGCCCTCGTGTTCATAAACATAATCCCCGGCGTGTTCCCAAGGGACACCATTTTTAGCATTTTCATATGCTGCTTTTTCTGCGGTAAAAACATACTGAGGTAACAGGTACTTTAGCCAATATGGACCAAGATAATCTGGTTCTAGAAGTGTTCCCGCTTCAAGTCTTTCAGCAAACTCCTCATCGTCTAATGCTTCTAAGGCTAAAATAGATATTAATTCATATTGTTCGTCATCATTTATAGCTTGTTTATGATGTTTGCTCCATCCACTTAAAGGAGGTTGTAAAGTAGTGATATAATTGCGTCTCCTTCCCTCTACAGGCATACCAAATGTACCCCCTGCGATTTTTCCAGTCCAGCTTCCCCAAATTTTTTGGAGTAAAAAATCTTTGTCAATCATTATTTATTCATTCTTTTATATGTTAAATCTCTGTTGTTGTATATTTTTAGGTTAAAAATATTATAAAATTTATGATCTTGTTGAAAGTTGAAGAAAAAAGTTCTTCCCTTATTGACGACAACTGACGGTCCTTATTGGGCTAAAATGTGCTAAAGGTATTTAAAATAACTGATGATTAGATTCAAACACCAATTTGAAAAAGTTAATTTTAAATTCAGCTTATACCTATATTAGTGATTTAAAAAATGACAATAACACTAATAGCAACGATGTCAATAAGGGAAGGAATGATGGAAGATGCCAAAAAGGCTCTTAAAGAAGGAGTTCCGAAGGTTTTGGCTAATGAACCGGGATTATTAGAATACTCCCCCCATACTGTTGGAGGAAAAGGAAATGAAAACTTGATTATCTTTTACGAAATTTATAAGGATCAAGAAGCCCAGAAAATTCATGGCGAAAACCAGCGGAAATTCGATTTCATGCACACATTCGGAAGATATGTTGATAGGAACGTGCCTGTTGACTTTAAATTTTGCAGCAAGATTTTGTAATGAATGTAAATAAGGATTAAGCAAAAATATATAACTAATTTTTTTTATCTATTATTACTTATGGTAATCAAGGTACTATTGAAGTTAATGTTAAAATGTATGAGTACCAAAACCATGGAAGTTACGGGGAAACTCTTTGGGGAACTCAAATTTTTTATCAATGAGTTGCACGATTTCTTTACCCAACCTAAAAGCAGCTTTCATACCCTGTTTAAGCTTTAAAGCATCCCCCTTAACTGTTGCATACGCCGCCACAAAGTTCGCCGGGAGCATCCGTTGAACAGTGAAAAAGAAATAATAATCTTTGAGGGCGTCAATGAGACCAATACTGCCTGCCACGACAATTACTCCTCCCACTTTATTTGCTAATGTCTTTCCCGGTCGGTTCAATGCAAAGGTACGGTCCAAAATAGCCTTAGCTTGCGCGGTCATTCCATACATATGGACAGGTGAGCCAAAAACAATACCCTCTGCTTCTATCAATTTCTCGTAAAGAGGTTGCATATCATCTTTGATATGGCACTCACCCGTTGTATAGCAAGAATAACAACTATCACACCCTCTAATGTTTTTTCCCGATACACTGAAAAGCTCAGTTTCAGCACCATTATCTGCAGCACCCTTGAGCGTTTCTTTCAATATAGTGACTGTATTCCCCCTTTTCCGAGGACTACATGAGATCCCTAATATTTTAATTTTGATCTACCTCTTTTCTATTAAACATATTTTCTTTTCTCCAAATAGTTTCCGTATTTCCACCAGCGATAACATGATTTTGCTGCTGCTGATGTAGATCTATATGCAACAAATCCATTGGATATAGCTCTGGAACGAAACTCAAGATTCATTTTTATCCCTTGCTCAAATATATTAAAGCTGCTTGCCACACATAATAGTAATTTACCCGAATCAGAAGGTATAGCATTAGAGATTTTTTTAATATAATCATCCAAGCTATTGCCTCTTCGGAAAACAAGATATTCTGGGGAAGTTGATATAATTATTGAAGAGAATTGGGATTCCTCTGCCAACATCTCAATTATTTTAACAGTATGTTCCAAACTGTTCTTTCCTCCAAATTCTAAAGGATTTTTTAAATTAGAGTTAATTTCAGGGATAAACTGGTTAATTTTTTGCGTCACCTCTGCCGATAAAAGGGGCATTTTTAAACCATTCCGTTCAATTTCGTCAGTACTTTCCACCGCTGTACCCCCACTCATTGATAATACCGCTGTCCCTAAAGTTTTTGGAACTGGATATGTAAGACACGTTTGAATCATATCTGTTAATTCTGAAAAATTAGTTACTAGAATTACTCCAGTTTGGGATGCCATTGATTCCCACAATTTATAATTCCCCGCTAATCCCCCCGTATGACTCATAACTGCTTGATGGCCTGTTTCAAATATACCACCTTTCCATATAATTACCGGTTTCTTTACTGTCGTCTCTTT
>LAZR01001701.1_pt1 | contig 13668 bp, 4 predicted proteins | sample 329461 | NCBI WGS metagenome assembly LAZR01 (sample SAMN03002196, study PRJNA259156) | marine sediment metagenome | biome: sea floor; feature: Hydrothermal impacted sediments; material: marine sediment; isolation source: Loki non-amplified sample from Loki's castle hydrothermal vent sediment ...
GTAAATAATTATTCTCAATTATTTTATATTTGTTCAAACGGTCACAAGCATTCTATTAATTGGAATAATTGGAAAACCGGTCGTCGTTGCCCATATTGTATGGGTAGACCAATTATTACTATTGATTTTATATGTGATGAATTGAATAAAGAAAGATATAAACTATTAACTAATAAATATGTAAATTCTCATACTAAATTTGATTATATTTGTAATAATGAACATACTAATAGTATTTCTTGGACTCATTGGCAACAAGGTGTTAGGTGTTCTAAATGTGGTATTTCCGGATGGGAAAAAGAAGTAAAAGCTTTTGTAAAAAGTTTGAATTTATTTTATATTCCAAATGACAGATCAGTTTTGTTAAACCTGAATACAAATAGATATTTGGAACTAGATATTTTTTTGTTTCAATTGGATAAAGCAATAGAATGTAATGGAATTTACTGGCATAAGGATGAAAAAACACAGAAACTTGACGCCATTAAACGCCAGCTTTGTAAAGATAAGAATATAAGTTTATTAGTGATTACGGATAGAGAGTGGAATAAAAATATAGAAAGATGTAAATCTAAGATAGTTAGTTTTATTATGAATTAGGCTAAAGGAGGAATTATGAAAAGAGGATGGGCAGTAGAATTATTTAATGGGGTAATACTCAGGGAGAGTGACCTGGACTGGAAAAAAGTACCTAAAAACCAGATAGCCAGACTCTCCCTTTTTTATGACGGGAGAGTGTGGAATTTATCTGGTAAAGAAGCTTACTTTGTTAAGTATCGAGCTAGTATGGTGCCCGGTATACAAGAGAGTTTCAGAATAGAACGCAGAACCATAGGATTTTATGAGGGGGCTAAAAAGATTTGTTACCATGTAGATGAATCTACTGGTAAGTTTAATTTGGAGGTAATAGACAATAGTGGCTGAATCAGCAAATGTATGTCAATATTGGAGTGTAGACGAAAATGGTAAAGCAATAGAGCCTGGGCTGTGTCCTAATTGGGATGTTACTAATGCTATTTGTACCTTTGAAAAGACAGATGCGGGCGGGAATGTTGTTAGAGCATCATTTTATCCGCACTGTAACTTAATAGGTACACAGGCCCAATGTAACCAATATGAGGGTACTGGAGTTCAAAAGAGATGTATAGCACCAGATTTTAACAGGCACGTTGTAAACAGAAAGACTGGTAAAAAATGGGCTATTAAATCTGTGATAAGTGATGATGGAAAGAATACTGTTACAACTCCTGCAGATTACAGCGCGATCACTGGATATAATGATGGTGAATGTGATGGGTTTGGTACTGGTACTGGCTGTGGCATTAAGTGTTTATGTGCCGCATATTCTCCACATCATATGGGCTTTTCAGCTTTAACTCCTACCGACGATGAAGAAATAGACAAAGATGGATTTACTACTATAAGTGGCTTCGCAATGAGGCTGCCGCTCGATTTTGTGATATACAATGTAAGAGCTAAACTAAGTAGGTGCTATTGGTGGCAACACGAAGTTGAAGAATTTACTATTGATTCTGATCTTGAATCTGCCACGTTTAGTAAGGTTAAAACAGTCACTTTTAGATGTACTAATACGGACGAGATAGTTCAGAACTATAGTGGTGACGTAGGCAATGGGTTTAAGTGGGACAATGAGTTGAAAAGGCATAGAGCACCTTGTAATGGTGCTAAGCCGGAATGCCCTAATTATACTAGTGGTGTATGTTGGGAGTATTGTGTAGATAGTAAAACGCAGCATGGAGATAAAGTTTTAGCTGAACAGATTTTAGAACTTAGATATTACATGCGAAAGAATAGATGGATTAAGTCGAAGTATGAAAAATCTTTTAAAGAACCAGATATTAATGCATGGACTGGTGATATAACTATTAAGTCAAGCAATACTACTAATATTATTGGCAATAAACTGATGTATGAAATACCAGTCCAAAGAGCTTCTATTGTTTTTAAGGGAGACGCGGGAGAAAGTATAGACGAGGACGAAAGAGGCGAAGTGTACAATGCTTTTGAAGTTGTATTAAACAAGGCCGTTCTTACTGAGGGGGTTATGTCAGAAGACCACAAAAAACGCTTTCCAGATTTAGTTAGAGAAATAAGAGATCCTATATTAACTCCTATAATAAAGAACAAATTTGATAAAATAGAGAAGAAAAATATTTTTGAAGTTACTGACTTAACACATAAATATATTCCTATTTTTGGAGATATATTTTACTATAACTCCCAGACATATGGATTAAATTTAAGTGACACAGATCTGAGATTTCCTGGTGATTTAGTCAGCAAGTTACGACAGCATGATAGCATGCAGGACATCAAAATAGCTTTAGATGTTGATAAAAATGATCCTAAATTTGACGACTTTTATAACAAATTGGAATGCACACTTGATTGGATGACTTCTGCAATGCCAGATAAAATGATACTTACAGAGTTTGGCAAAAATGAAAATTTATTTTATATAAATATGCACACATTTTTTGGAGATAATGACATATTTGTTTTTACTAAAGGTAATGGTAGATGGGAATTTGATAAGATATCAGTTAAGAAGATCTTTTGTGGGGGAGTTATAGGACAGACAGGATTTTCTATAGAAGGTGATGAAGGCGATGTAAATTATTTACCAAATTACGAAAATGATTTTGGAGCTTATAGTAACAAAAACGGTGAAATAAAATTTAAATTTAATTCTCTCGTGTCGGAACAGATTACTAATCCTGTACATTATACCTATGACGATTCAGTTAGAAAAAGGATTGCTTTTAATCCGGTTTTTCCGCCAGCTGTCGATACTTATGATGTATCATATAAGCTATATGAAATAAAAGTATTTGCGAATAAAATAATATCTATGGAAGAAATGAGATTTATTGGAAATTCAGGCCATGTATTAGTGACTATTCTAGACGAGGACAAGGCTCTTAGTCGTGTTATTAGCACATGGGCGCTGGAAGATACTATTTATTTGAATTATCCAGATGGCAATAAATGTGAGATGAAAGTATATAATGAGAACAATGATGAATTAGAGCCTAATCAAATAATTCTTAAACCGAAAAATATTGATGAATTTAGAGATCCCTGCAGTGACAGTACTATTGTATCTGATATTTATGTCTATGAGAAAAGAAGTTTTGGCGAGGAGCCAGAAATAAAATATGTAAGCAAAGAAGAAGTGGATGACGGTTTTTTGTCTGAGGACGACAATCTGAATGATAGGTCAGCGGCAGTGCAAAAAGAAGAAATAGGTGAAGAGTATGTACTTACGCAATTTGGATATGATCCATTAATGATATCTGCTGTCTTTAAGGGATCAAATGGGCGTGTTAAGGGACAAACTAAGACTAAAATGATAACGTGGGTAAGACAACCATACTGCAGAGATGTAGAAATTAAATATGATTGGTCTGCTAAATATAGCTGCACCACATTGGAACCAGAGAACAATGCCTATGGAAAAATTGGTTTTAGACCATGTACGACTGGAGAGAGAGGAGAGCTGTTAGTAGGGATGGTTACTAAAGGATACACACCCCCATGCGGAGATCATGATTTAAGTTTTAGGAGTGGGCTTGGTCCCATGTGGTATCCATACGATGATTGTGAGAGCTCTGTTCGATATAATATTACTGGTGCTTTGACAGAATGGGCTATAAACATAATGGAAGTATTTTTACCAGATTATCCAGATGACCCGCCACATGGTCAGCATGATATGAGAATGCTGGGACCAGCGGATAATTTTGGTTGGACGTGTGATACACATGCTTCGTTATGGCTATGTCAGCTTGATTGGTCATATTGTAATTTGGAAAGAAAAACTGAAAATCTTTTTACTGGTTATGGAAGATATAGAGGAGGATTGAGCCTCGAAGATAAGGTGAAAGCTGCTAATCTGGGTGGCTCTTTGCCGCAATTTGGTGACACTTATCGTGATTTTTTGAGAAGTTTTCGATCAATGGATAATATAGATTACTATTATTTTAGTGGAGGAAAGTATACAAGAAAGCGTAAATGGGTACCTGTGCCAGAATTTTATACAAACACAAATATAACTTCAGCTGCGTATAACTACCCATATTTCCTATATTGTAGTAGTGATTATTACGATGATAAAGCTCAGTTTATAGACCCAATGGGATTAATGGGGGTGACTGATAGTATAGAGGGAGTAACGATAAGAGAAAGTATTAAGCTAAATTCTCTTACTGGTGAAGCTGAAAGATATCGTTTTGAGGATGTTTTCATAACCCATAGTACGTTAGCTGGCCTTTACTATCCATATCCTAGACAACCTTATTCAGTAGGATCTAATCTTGCAACTCTAATACCTTGGTATACCTATAAAGATATTCCTGGTGACGGAGTTGACGAATCTATACAATGGGCCTGGCGAGAAATATGGAAGGATCTAGAGAGAGGCACAGCAGATATGGATAATATAACTTGTCCGTCATCAGATGAAACCTGCTGTCCACCAACTATAATAGAAGGAGATTGTTTATTTAGTGCTCCATATTACATTGCTGGTTGTGAAGATAATCCAGTGGGACGCCATTTATTTCTAGACATACAATATCCGGAATATAAGTATGATGCTTTATTAGGCGAACATAGATTAGTTATTGTAGAATCAACAGATAATTATCAGACTATTACAGTTATTCCACCGAATTTTGAGGTAAGAACTGATGCAGGCGATGAAAAAATAAATGAATTTTTTTGGGCAAAAATAGGTACTGGCCCGTATAGAGCGTTTGATTTAGATGGCGATTGGGATCCATCTGGTAGTGATGAATCAAATCCTGCTGGAGATGGTGATAATGATTATTATGATTTATATACAACTTGTACAACAAGCCCGTGGGTGACTGATGTTACACTATTCGCGTCTGGATATACCGACAAATCGGAATCTGTAGCTGAAGCCGATGGCAGAATGATTAAAACTTATGATGGTGCTGGCGACGAAGTCAAAACATATTATCAGCGGGGATTAAATATTTCGATTTCATCAAGTTTATTGGATTATGTTGCTAAAAAAGCTGAATTAATATCATCAGATGAATATGATATATCACTTTCTAAACAGCCAGATAGTAGCGGTACAGATTTTGGTGATGTGGTGCCTGGTGAATTATATCCTGGTGTAAATGAAATTGATATTTCGTATTCTGTCACTGACGTTGTAGAAAATGGAGGCGATCTATATGTTACAATTAACATAAAAATATATAAGGAATCGCAGAGTGAAGACCAGTCAGAAGAAAGTGGAATAGGTGCCATAAGCAGAGTGGACTGTGTTTTTAAACTCGGAGATTCTGCGGGCAAATTATACCACATACCAGCCATAGATATATCTGTAGATGGGGCTTCTAAGTATCAATGTACATCTATGACAATAGTAACACCGGGAGACGATTTTAGTACTGATAGATGTTCTTACTCTTGGACTGTAACTGCTGAAGATATATTTAATGTCAAAAATACTGAAGCAGGTAAGCGTAAGATTAAAAAAGAGCGGATAGCTGCTGGTATAGGTCATGACGATATTGATACGAGTACAACTGTAGAATTGATGCTTAGATTATCACCAACTTCTGATGAATTGGAAGATCTAAATACCGCTATAACTAAGTTGTCAATTGAGGGAGATGAGGATGTATCATACGAACATGTTGTAAATATAAAAGATATTTATATTTATCATTCTAATTTTACTGACTCGGATGAGAAAATAAAAACATATGAAAGAAAGTATAATATATCTACTGGCTATCACGGTGACGTTGCTTCACATGGTCATGAGGGTATAGGATCTTTGCTTTATCCCCAAACAAAGGATAGATCTACGGTTTATCAATATGATACTTCAACTGGTATGGTGGGCATGCCTAGTAGTGCAGGTAGAATTAAAACAATGAGTAAGTGTAGAGGACGTATAATGTTTGAGACGCATGAAGACAAAGAGGAGTTGGATGTAGAGGGCGTAGGATTAGGTTGGCTTCACAAAGCTGAAGATAAACAAAAGGAAATACACGATGCTATAATCAATGAAGGCAGCACATCTTTTAGTATGAAGGCTTTATCGCCGCCCAGTTTGGATGATAAATTTACTGAGGTAGGCATCACGTTTCCATCGTGGAATTGTTCGTTTACTAACACATTAGTTAGGCCATTACAGCCCGTAGCTAAATACGGCACCTATAGCCCACAAGGACATAAATTTATTCATGATTTCTCTCTGGCAGAAAAAGTAACTAATTGTTCTGCCTATGGATCTTTACATAATAGAAAGACCGAAGATGTGTTTGAGTATTCATTTATACAGGTTTATACAGGAACAGGAGCAGGAGAAATAGATGCACTTACCGCTTATTTTCGGGGTATAGGTCAAATTACATATAACCCTATGCATTATATAGGCTCACAGATGGCGTGGAGTGAAGAATTGTCTGACATAATAAGAAGCTCAGGAGTTGGTATACGAACATTGTTAGATTTGCCAGACCCAGTAGATTCATTAACTTAGGAGGATTTTTATGTTTGAAATTCAATGTGATAATTGTGGTGAAGAATTAACTATAGACGATAAAGCCACAATAGATGAATATATGAAAGATATGGATTATCTGGCAGATGATAAAGGTAAAGTAGTAGAAGCGTCTATTCAGCAATATTTGATTTATAGCTGTTCGCTGTGTGATAAAACTTACAACTTTACCTATAAAGACTGGGAAGCTAGATATAGAAAAGTAATAGCACAGCAAGTTATGGAAGTGAGAAAGCAGCAAATGTTTTCTACAGAAATAGATCCACAAACTATAGATCCAGACAATGGATTAGAGTATTGTGGGCAATGTAGTGGTTATGCGGAAGACGGTAATTGTTTTGTGGATATTATAAAACAGTGTACTATAAGGAAAGAAAAATAGATGGCTTATAATTTTTTAAGAGATGCAAGATCAATAGAGAATTCTTTTCTCTGTGTGCATGATTCTTTGGACTCATACTCATCAGACTTCCATGTGAATGGCGATGTAGATAGTTGGGATATCTACGACAATATTTATTTATATGGTAGTTGGAATAGTATGGTATTTGGTACAGCATATGACAGGGATTGTTATATAAGTCGTACTAATGTTTTTCCTATAGTAGAAGCTGAGGATTATTATTACATCAAACTAATGATGAAAATCACTAATAATAATAGTGATAAGGCTGTACAAGGTTTGACTACGGGCCGTATTCAATGGGTTGTGTTAGGTGATAGTACTTGGAATTCTGATAAACAAATAGATTTTGATATAACTGCTGATGGTAAATGGCGCTTATATAACATAAACATGGGCCCAGCTCAATGGTGGCAGGGTAACATAAACAATTTAAGAATTCATCCATTTATCGATGGTTGGAGTGGCGATCATTTCGCTATCAAATATATAAAGATTAGTTCTTTAACTGAATTTGCTTGTGATAATAGACAGTGTTCCTATTATTCACAATACGCGCACCCATGTCTTGGTGCAGGTGTAAGAGGTAGCTGTGAAGCTGGTACTTCTAAAAGTTTCTATACAACGGTGTCCGGAGTAAATGATGAGCTGGCAGTTAATATTGACGGTTATGGAGATGAATATTTTAGACTCGGCACGAATAAAAATGTAAGCGGCATAGAGATGGCAAAAGTCATTGGTAATCAGATCAGTACGTTTAATATAGGTGGCTATGCTTATTCTCATTGCGAATATTCAGAGGCTGATAAATTAAAAATAACTTCTGGTACAGTTGGATCTACTAGTGCTGTAGAAATTTCAGGCCTAGCTGCTGAGGCGTTAGGATTTGATACATCGTCTAAAGTTACAGGCACAGAGCCGGCTACAGGATTTGATTATGCAGCTGCTAGATTTCTTACCGCGCAAGAAATAAATAGGCTGATAGACGGTGTTACTGAAGAATTTGCTTATATGCATGACCCTATTCAGTACAGTGTGGAAGGCGGTCGTAGAGATTTCAATGAAATTGGTACTAGTAGGCTTACCTCAAGTATAACTAGTGATGATTATTATGAATCATTAAATAATGTTAGTAAAACTCTTATTGATTATTCTCATCCCATAAATAACAACGGTAGGCTGAAAGCGGTTTATATATATGGCAAAATAGACAACCTGTCAAAAATAAAGATATTACGTCCTAGAAACGACGGCCAGTTGACAGTAATATATTCATTAGATCTACCTTTAGAAGACGTCGGTAAAATGTATACTACTAATCCGGTGGTTTACAGATTAGATTGTGATGTGTTAGTTAATAAGGGAGATCTTATAGGTATATATAATGCAGATTTATATGTAGGTGTTTCTATATCTGGATTACCTGATGCTACTTTTTGTCAGATAACAGGCGAAGTGTCTGGCACTTTCGATCCTGGATTGCCGTACTCATTTGGATTGGGTGGATTTGCAATGTATGCTAGAGGGGATAGATGGCAAACTAATACTATTCTTGATATAGATCTTGGTAATAGAGTAAATATAGAAGAGGTGAATGTTTATGGTAGTGAAGATGCGAGCTATTTTGAATTCAATATAGCTAGTTGTCTTGATGTTAGTTGGAGTGTTGATTTATTTGGTGGAACTCATATTCATGAGGGAATATTTTGGTGGACTGGTTTTGGATTTACTGATACGCATACTAATATAGCTATAGGTACATCAGCTCTATATGATATGATAAAAACAGCTGATAATGGTAATGCCGGTGACTCATTAGAATCTACTTCTGGCCAACACTCCTATTTTTATGTAACAGGAGACGCCGAGTGGCTATATAACGGTGAATGTGTTGGTTCAACTGAGTATTGTGGTTTAAAGGTTCCTTTTGGTACTAAGCATTATATAAATGATCCAATTGCTTTTACATTAAAATTCCCAAATGAGTATACAGCACCTATTCATAAAAGTATTATATATTTTAAAGAGCGTGATAATTTTAGAAGCATGGCACTTTCCTACTATTTAGGTAAGAACATCTCAATTGGCAACGCAGATGATAATAACTATCAACGTATACCATCATATACTTCTATTAAATTAGATGGCCTATCATATGAACCAGATGACGGGTCTATAGCTAGTGATTATATATTTAATAATCCGACGAATGCCACAATGCAATATGCAACAGCGGGGTATAAAGATCCAATAAATTGGAAGGAATTTACTTCAGCTGCTATCACTGACTGGACTATTATAGAGCATAACTTTGACACTATAGAATGTAAGGGCTTACGAATTTATACTAATCACCACAACAGTACAAAAATAACCGAGATGGAAGTTTATAGTAAAGCAGCAACCACACCATCTCTATTGGATAATGTAACACTAACATCATCTGATTACGGTGAAGTATGGGTCTCTTCTAGCTTTGAGGAGATTACTTCAGAAAAAGTTACAGCCTTTCTAGGAGGAGCACCACGCTATATTACTATTGAACTTGAAGCAGCTACTGCATTTGCTATTAATGAGATAGAATTTTTAGTCGGCGACCAAGTAAAAACAGGAGATTGCAGTGATATTGTTTTATTAGACACTGCTAAATCTAAAAGTACTAATGAAGCTACAGAGCTTACTTTTGAAAATATATATGATAAGCCTTTTGATCTTAGCATTGATGTACCACGAGAAACTTACGACATGGATAATATATTATTTTGGAGTAAGCTAGGATCTTATACTGAAATAGATAAACCAGAAATAGGGCCTGGATGTAAATTATTTAAGAGTGAGGATTACGATATTAGAAATGATAACAGACAGTGTGCCATAAATACTCCTGGTTATGGCTTGAAAAATTTAGTAGACGGTAAAGAAGCTTACTATAGTTATAACGAGGAAGATTATGTATCTTTAGGCACCATGACTAGTGGGATTTCTCCAAATTTTTGTAATACCCCATATGAGAATGCTAAGACAACTACACTATCATTTACTGCTGTGTCTAGTCAATATTGGAAAATATATATATCATCAGCTTCTTTACCAACTGATATATACGATATTATTGCATATTATGACAACACTAGAGTACCAATAACGACCGTTTATCCTAATAATTTGCCATTAATAACAAGTCAAACAAGTGGTACTATATCAGATGGCACCAATATGGCTAGTGTGTTTGGCACTAGCTCAAACCAATCTCTTGTTGGGACTGCTTCTGCTAGTAGTATATTTAACGCATTCTGGCCTGCTTCAAGAATAAATGATGGGAATACTGCCCAGGCTGGTAGATGGGTATCCTCTAGTGCCCCATTGCCGCACTGGGCTCAAATAGAGTGGACATCGAAAAGACATATTACACAGGTTAACTTTTGGTGTAGTACTGCTGGTGGCGAAAATTTTAGTGAATATTGGATAGAATACTGGGATGGATCTTCGTGGCAGACTGCTGACTATGACGGCAGTTACAGCTGTACTGGATCTGAAACATCTATAGCAGTGACTTTTACTACTATAAAAGCCAGAATACGCATGACGCCAGCAGGCACTTACGTTGGTTTATATGAACTTGAATTTATTGGCCTTGAAGCTGGCAATATTTACATAAGCAATCTAATCACTTTTGGTTTTGACATCAATACTTCTGATCCGGTCGACGAGATAAAATTAATACACCGTGACGACACCGAAATACATACGGCTAGTATATACACTAGTCCAAATAATGCGAGTAATTATATTGAAGCTGTTGGGTCAGCAAATGTAACTATAGATCCAGTAAATGTTGCTACTCAAGCTAGATTTGCTGTAGATTTGGAGAAAAGGCACGATTTAGAAATAGTAAGAAACTATGGCATCAGTAATTTATATTTTATAAGTACGGGTGTTTATACGGATTTTTCTAATGATAATGTTAGTAATGTTGATAATGTAACCTGGGGCAATAGTACAAAAGACGACTCAAGATGGGTACGAATTACCATTCCAAACGATAGCACTACTAATTGTATTAGAAAACTAGGTATTTATCCTGATATATCTACTGTATTTTGTACTGGTGGTGGATATAACTGTGAGTGGTGGCCACTTGGAAACATACTATCTGATTATGAGGCTCCTATAAACGTAGCTTATGGCGCAACGACTACTGGAAGTAATTATTATTTTCATGATTATTATACTGACAATGCAGTTAATGGTATAACTACTGATTATGATGCTCAATCATGTTGGGGATTTCAACAAGTGGTAGGTAGCAGTGTAGATCCATATATAGAAATAGATTTTGGGCAGACATATTTAATAAACAAAATAGAATTATATCATGGACTTAACCCTGAACAATCTACTCCAATGAACACCGATTATACTTTTAGTGTGACTACTGCAGCAAGCGGTGGAACATTTACTACAGTACATTCTGGATCTAGTAATGATGATCATTATGTAATCCACCAGTTTAATCCTGTATATGCACGCCGCGCAAGATTAACAGTTACTGGATATGACGGTTCTAGGATATTGATACTAGATCCTGACACTGGACTATATGATTATTTTAAGGGCAGTTTTCTTAGGGAAATAGAAGTTTATACTTATACAGATGCTGGATATGTTAGTAGTGAAGATTGGCCGATTGTAGCTATGGATCTGACAGATCAATTTAATGTGACAGACCATGATTTAATCAATAAGGATGTTACTGACAGCGCTGCTGATTGGAATAATGCTGAAGAGTTTTTTATGTATTCAGATAATAGATTTGATGATCCTAAAAAAGTTTCTTTCACGCGCGAAGGTGAATACACTACATACTACCAGAAAACTGAGACACTTACAGCTGGTATTTCTGATGGTGATCCTATTATTTCTACATATACGTTTGGTTCGAATGTTTATTTTGATGAGGGGGTGTATATAGCTGAATTTGATGTATGGGCAAGTACAAATTTATATACTTCTGATTATCCTGAAGAAGCAAAAATTAGCCTGCGATTAGAAGGCCCCACAGTAGCAGACAGTTATGCTAACGTGACTACAGCTTCCACATGGCTTGGTCAGTCAAATAGAATTGAAGTTACAGAAGCTGGATTTTATAGTGTTAAAGCTATACAGCATGTAGACCCAGAATATGGGTGGGGATTTAGAAATCCATACATATACCGATCTACTGGGCTTATTAAGTGGGTATCAGTAAAAAGGGATACGGCAACAAATTATTCATACGATGATGATTCTGGTAAGTATGGTAAAGATTATTTAAGCACACTAAAAGTTTACGGCGATGAGAAATATAATCCTACAGAATATAGTTGGTGGTGGAGTTCTAATGTAAGTACATTGAGTAATGATGCACTGATTGTTAAAACTGGTACAAGATCCTTGAAAATAGAATATCCAGCTTCATCTGATACTGACACAGTAGAGTTCATTGAGGGCGATGATCTTGGTCAGGACTCATATTTTGATATAAAAGATTTATTACATTTCTGGTGGTACATAGATGATGTAAGCAAATTAGATATAAGTTTTGGAGACATAACTTTTGGTATAATAAACACTTCAGACAACGCATACTATAAGTGGGATATAAGTAGCTTGAGTTTAAGCACTGGTTGGAATAATATAAAATTGAAGTTTGAGGATGCAGATACATTTTATCCTGAAACAGATGGATCTCTCTCGATTTCTAATTTTTTAGACGAGGGATTGGATTTTAGAAACAATGATAAAGATTTTGCATCTATTAGATTAAGGTTTAAAGGATTGGGCCAAGCGTTTATTATGAATATTGATGATTTAAAGATCCAGCGTAATGTATTTGATGATAGTGTTAAATTTGGTAAAGGGATATGTCTAACAGGCCATGACTACTTGGAAATACCTCTGTCTGGTATAACATTAGAAAAAGGTACTGTGGAATTTTGGATGAAAGCATACACTGATTCATACGGGCGTAATATTTTTGATGATATGAATTCAAGATTGTTTTTTTCAATGGTAAATAATAACAATGATATAGTATCTTTGGCTATACAATCTGGTGCATGGCTTCAACCTGCGGTTGGTCATATAAGAAAAGCTTTGGCCACTTTTAATATTAGTAATAATGATCTACCGACAGATAGTTTTATTAGTGTAGGGGATGTGGTTCATATAGCTCTTGTATGGAGTAATAACGGCGAATTTACAGATAATAAAGATACAATTCGACTTTATATAAATGGTGAGCTTATAGTTAATAGTAAAGTTACGTGGGAATTAGAAGACACCAAGTCAGCTCTTATAAAACTTGGCGGAGCTAGTGCTCAAATGGCTAACAATCAGGATAGTTATGGAAGTGCAGTTTTCGATAATGTTAAAATCTATAATTACTGTAGAACAGAATTTGATTTAGTAACAGAAGGAGTAGAAAAAGAAATTAGCTATACTCCTAATGAATTTTTGCAGATTAGCGAGAATAATATTGATTTTTATGGTATGGAATCTACTAGTTTGCCAATAGTTTTTCAGCAGGTGCCGGCTGGTGCAAGCCGCACTATTTATATTCGCGCAAATAAAAATGAAAATTTCGCGCAGAGCAAAAATACGGCAAACATACTGTATCTTGGTTAACTACTGTATAGAGGGTGTTATGGAT
>LAZR01001702.1_pt1 | contig 13639 bp, 30 predicted proteins | sample 329461 | NCBI WGS metagenome assembly LAZR01 (sample SAMN03002196, study PRJNA259156) | marine sediment metagenome | biome: sea floor; feature: Hydrothermal impacted sediments; material: marine sediment; isolation source: Loki non-amplified sample from Loki's castle hydrothermal vent sediment ...
TTGACCGACAATTAAAAAAATTATTAGAAGATTTGGTGGTTCTAAAGACCATTCGAGAAAATAAAAGTTCAAGTCAATACGCCGTTCTGGAAGAAGCGTTGTTGAATTTACTGCTCAAATACAAAGAAGAGAATTTAGTAGGTATGGCGGTATCCGATGACAGCATTCAATAGAAAAGAGTTGATTAAAATCAGAAATCGTGCCGAGGAAGTAGCAAAAACAGAAGGCTTAAATACTTCATGGCAACGAGCGTATAATGATTTAGCAAAAGCGGCCGATCATTTAGACGCTATGATTGCGAGATGTTCTGTTCCCGGATATGAATATCCTGATGTTTATACAAAGGGCAAAACTATCGACCTCGACCACTGGTGCGAGGGCTTTTCCCGGGCACAAGTCAAGTCTTTCAAGGCGTGCGTATTGCGCCTCGCCAGCGCATAAAATCTAAAAGGGGGGTGCTATGTCAGACATACTGGCAAAAGCAGCCGCCACGATGGAGCTGAAACCTGTTACCTTCAAGACTGGCTCTGATGGCTTCCGAGGTCATGGGAAGGTCATCGAGAACGGCGTGAAGTACCAGGTTCAGGTCTTGGCCATTCGTTGCGGCTCAAAAAAGAAGAGCTAACCGCTCGACACTCTGGGGGTAAGGTCTTACGCCTTCCCCCCGGCAGTCGGCTTGTTAGTAAAATTGAATAAGGGGGGCACTATGGACAAACCTTATGTCCAGTTTGCCAGAGCGCACCACGCCCGCAAACTAAAGGAGCGAGCATTGGCCAAACAGGCGCAAAAAGTGGCCACAGCAAAATAGGGGGGATTATGAGAAGCTTTTTCCATGAAGTTAGGGAATTCTTCTCCGCCCTCTTCGAGAAGACAAAGCCTCAATATATCGGTTTTCTCCGAACGCAGTCACTCAAGAACTACGATAACAAGAGGGCAAAAAACCAATTAGGCTTCAGAAAATAATGTGAAGGGGGGTAGCCATGTGTAAATAGCGGGCATTGGCTCACACAATGGGGGGCTATAAAGTGGGGCGTTTCGCCTTGCCCCCCTACATACTCGCTCAAGGCCTCACCTTGACGTGGTGAGCGGGCTTTTACCAACGAGGCCAATAATTGAATAAGGGGGTTCTACATGGCAAAGCCGGACTTTTGTTCGGACTGTGAAGAGCTGGCTGTCTTCGAGAACATGTGGGCGTGTCGCGAGACGGTCAGGGATGGGGAGTGCGAATACGGCTGTGAATTCCTCGTCAAGGCCTCTAACCTTGAGGAAGCCGAGCGCAGGGCGTGGGAATATGTCAAGAGGAATTACATTCTTGACAACGGCAAGGACGACAAGCCCTATACCGCCTTTCTCAATGAGGATGGCTGGATGGAGATAGACGGAGATTATCGCTGGACTCAGGCGGAAGTCCGCCGTCAGATAACGAGCCTGGCCGAATTACTGGAGTTTATCCCATACGTCAAAGTCTAACCGGCTGGTAAGTGGACTATTTCTCAAGAAATAACAGGAATTAGTCCACTAGCGAGGCGGTTAGCCTCGAATAATCGTATATAAGGGGTGAAAGGGATGGAAGTGTGCGACGCTGATGGTCTGGTAATAATAGACGAGTTATCTATTCGACTAGCCGAAGCCGAGAAAGCCAATGCCGATATAAAATCGGCAGGATGGTCGGGTTCAGGAGCGGTGGGCTATGAGATTGAGAAGCTCAAGGACATTATATCCAAACTAAAGGAAGGGGGTAATCGGTGATAAAGGACAAAAGAATAGTGAGGCGTCCATGGGGGCGCCGACTCAAGGGCGGATGGGTCATCCAGCCTGACGAGTTGCTAACGGCTCTCAAGGATGGGCAAATTGCCGAGTTTGGCAAACTCCATGTGGGGTCAAGGCAGCTGGCAGAGCTGGTTAAGCTCATGCGCTTCCCCGACCAAGAGTTGCTCATCACCTCGAATGGCCGACTCGAGGTACAGACTATCAAGAGGGTTATTCTCCAGAAGGATGGCCAGAGGCGCACCGGTTTCAGGAAGTCAAAACTGGAGCACTCGTTCAGGGTGGGAGACAACGCCTGGATTGCCAATTCGACCAAGCCAGTAGTCACCGTAATCATCAGGCCGAGAAAATACGCTTAGGGGGTGTAGTTTGACAATTAAGCAGTTCGCAAAGCGAGTTCAGGAAGGAGAGCAAGCGTCTCTCCGGAAAGCAGGGATGGCCTGTAAAGTGAATCTGGATAACTGCATCACCGAAATTAAGTCAGGCCGGAAATGGACAAAGATAAATGTCGGGAGAGCCGGCAAATTTATGATTAACCCTGATGGCTACATCTTTGGGGTGAAGGCTTATGGCGTGCCTAACTTGAGACATTGCTATGGCACTCTGGCCAATCCCAGCGAGGCGTGCTTTCAGGGATTATGGGGGTGAAAGTTGAGCTACGATATAATCTATGGTAAGCAGGTCGTGAAACTTCGCCGGACTGGCGAGGTTATCATCATGCTTCTGGCCGGCTCGAATAACTGCTACGAGGTTGGCCAGGGTGGCCGGTCCGGCCGGCGGGTGAGGGACTGGGAAGCTCACCGCTTCTACAACCGCAAGGGCAAATTCAGCGAGAAGCCCGAAGTTATCCTCAATAATCTCGATGCTGAACTGCGGAGAATTATCCGCAGGCACAAGGGGGATGGCGAGGCCAAGCCGGCCGATATCCGCAACCGATTCGGCTACTACTCCGCTATAGTCGTTGGTAGCGGGCACTGTGGGGGCACGTCCTGGGATAAGTATCGAGGCCTGTATGCCAATGGCATCAAGCGTGCCATAACGATAGAGGAACTCGACCAGCTGGGAGTCAATCTCCGCTTTCACCCCGGTTACAAAAGCCCGAACGGCTACCCTGATTCAATGCCCCTCAAGACCGAGCGGGATTATTTCACCGAAATCAAGAAGTGGCGAGAGTGGAAAGACGGCGACAATTCCACGGAAATGATTGCCGGGATGGAATTCAGCAGGAGAAGTTTCTACCTGTCCTTCCTCCCATCGGATACAGATACAGTTTCGAGAAGACTCCGGGCGCCCAACCGGAAAGAGCCGAGGGAAAAGACCCGGGTTGTCCAGGACTACTTTTTCGTGCTGGCAAGTGGCAGTTATAGCCTTCTGAAATACACACGCCGGGGGTATCGTTACAGCTTCCGCAAAAGCGGGGGCAAGAAGTTCAGGACGGAAAAAGAGGCCGAGACCTACCGGAAGAAAATCGTGACCAAGAAACTCCACCAGGCCGATATCTGGAAAGTCGAGAGGATTGAAGAGCCTTGTGGCTTCATGGTTTAGAGGAAAATAATGCAAAAGGAGAGTGATACGCTATGCCAAAGAAACCCCTACCCTTCAAGAAGGGAATGAAAGTCGTTTGGCTCGCCCAGCTGTATAACCGGGTTCAAGTAACCGAAGGTGAGGTTACAGTGGTGACCACCCGGGATGGCGAGCCGGTAATCTACTGCCGGCACATCGACCAGTGGGGCAACACGTGGAAGCGCAGTTTCTCACCAGTGGCCGGAATGTTCCAGGAAAACCCATACCCTGTCTGGCAGCTCCAGCCCCTCAATGGCCAGAATTTCAAGGCACTCAAAAAGAGAGCTGAGAAGTGCACCAAGCGCTCCCAGGCCTACCACGAAGCCTATCAGGAAATGCAGGGGGAAGTGCACTGCGAGGCCAGCACATGGGAGCATCAGGAAGTCAGCCGACGAGCACAGCTAATTCCGGATGGCCCGAAGTTCGCGGCCAACGTCGTCGCCCGGCTAGGTTTCAAGCGACCACCGAACGGTGTCAAGGTGAAAGTCAACGGCGCAATCAGCCTGGTAAAATAAAAAGAAAGAGAGGAAAACACATGGTAGAACAACTCGGACCACAGACTGCCGTTGTCAGTTCGAAAGAGCTAGGCACCAACTGCTGGCTGCCAAAGAGGTTCGTCCAGAACGGGTCTCGCTGCGACCGGATATACGTCTGTCCCTATCCCGAGAGGAAAACCTGCCTGGCAGTGCAGGCGGAAATCGACCATCTTCTGAATGAGAAAAACCGCCTGATAATGGTGAGCATGGCCATCGATAACAGGATCCAGGAACTGTCAGAAATGCTCGAAATATAAATTCAGCGTTTTTTGCCCCTGACGGGATTAGCTTAATAGAGGGTGAAAAGGAAAGGAGTTTGTATGACCAAAAAGACTTTCTTGGACAAACTGAAAGGGTGGCGTCGCGACAAAGATGAAAAATATGCCCATGCCATCATGGAGAAGCCGGAAAAGAGCACTATCCTGAAGTGTATTCAACTCCCTGGGGTGGTGCTCATCATGGGGAGACGGCGCTATGGCAAGACAGGGCTTGCTCACTCGATTGCATGCGCCATGCACAATACCAAAGGAGTGCCGGCAGTGATTCACCTGCCCCCATCAGCTCCTCCCGAAGTAAGGCAGAAGATACAGAAAATACTGCCCCCGTGGATGCACGTTACCACCAGGAAAGAGGAATGGCCAAAGAAATGCGTGGTAATATACGATGAAGCATCTCAGACAGCCCATGCAAGGCGCACACAGAGTGGTGATGCCGTGGAACTGGACAACCTCATCGGCATATCCGGCCAGAGAGAGCAACTTCTCATTTTCATCTGCCATCACAGCAAGAAACTGGACCCGAATGTCGTGAGAGAGGTCAACCGCATCATCTGGAAGCAGCCGACCTACGCCTATCAGCTGTTCGAGCGGGACGAGCTAACAGACTTCACCATGAAAGCCTTTGACTACTTCGCACTTCTACGCAAGGGCAGACCCTATAACGAGACTGTCAAACGGCTAATGAAGCGGTCTAATCTGGTGCTCGATTTTGACGACTTCAAGTTCCTTACATTCGAGAACAAATTGCCTTCCTACTGGACAGAAGACTTGTCCACCCTGTTTCAGGATATCAACAAGGTGGGGCAAAGAGCCCCGGGCTATTAAGGGGGTGATGCCATTGAAAAAGCATTGCTTATAAACGAGTAAACAACTAAAATTCAAGGAGGAAACAATTGAATAGAGCTGAAGTTTTAGAGAAACTGGATCCCATCCTAGAAACTCAGGTCCGTCAGGTGGAACACTCCCCCCGGACAAGAGTAGTGGTAACACCTGATATGGTCACCTTTCAGCCCGGTGGTGGACAGCACCACATGGAAATGACCAAGGCTGGAGTGGAGAGCATGACCAAATACATCGGACTCCCATGGAACATTGCTGGCAACCTGCAGCCTGGGACCTTTGGCAATGTGGCCACCGAACTGCTCTCCCGGAAGAACCGCTACTCCCTGGTGACCAAGGATGGCGCCATCACCGGACTCGTCAAGCCCGGCCAGTTCCACAACCTGAATGCGGGCCGTGTCCTGCAGACCATCGAGGGAGCCATCAGGGGTGTTGAGTTTCACCGTGTCCTTATCCTCGATAACTATTCGGTGAGCCTCGAGGTAATCGGGGAAAAGAGAGAGGCCGTAAGCCGAGGCGACCTTATCCAAGCCGGCGCCAACATCTCCTTCTCTCCTCTGGGAACAGTGGATCCCATGGTGCAGAGTTATGTCCTGCGCCTCTCCTGCACCAACGGTCAGACTTCCAACACCGTTCTCCGGGAGTTCCATTATGGTGGCGGTGGCGGCGAAGGGGATGATATCTGGCAATGGTTCCGCAATTCCACTCGAACTGCCTACAATGCCCTGGACCGCATTGTTACCCGGTATCGGGCGATGATGAATGAGCATATCCCCGCGGGAGATAGGGCGGCGATGCTCGAGGCTATGCTGAGAGAGGCCAGAATTAGCGGAGAGGACGCCAACGCCGTCAGGGCACTGGCCATTGAAAACCCACCTCTGACGAGCTATGATGTGCTTAACCTGATAACCACTGCCACGTCTCACATCATCGAGGATCCGCGGAAAGTCAGGCGGGCCCAACTCACCGTGGCTTCCTATACCAGCGACGAAGAGCATGCCCGGGTTTGCCCGGTCTGCCATACCAGACGAAACTAAATAGACGTGCTCTCACTGCCGGCAGGTTTTGGTTCACCCCTTCACCTGTCCGGCGGTGGGGGCTCCCAAAGGAGTGGTGATGAAGGTAGGATGCGCCTGGTGCGGAAAAGACCTGGGGGAGAAAGAACCCTATGATGATAAAGAAACAACTCACGGTATGTGTGAGAATTGCAGCCAGAAAATGACTAATGAAATACCATGCGGCGTCTGTGGTGCCCGTGATTGGTGGTATCGAGAATCCGGCCAAGAGGGGAGACCAGGTGAGTGGCTCTGCGGCCGGTGCCACCCTGACCCGAATAAGTAGAGGAGCCAGCCATGAATCAATGCGAATGTGAACTATTTGGGCATCTTTACACTCTCGATTTAGAGCCACCTAAATTTGGCTTGGAGTTCGACAGGGGGCCAAAGGGGGAAGTGGTTCTTATCCTCTCCTGGTGCTACAGGACCCAATTCAGGAATATAGTGCTCCTCAAACTGGTTACCATTCGCCTGAAGCCGCCTTTCATGAGAATCTGCGAGGCCGTTCTGGATACAGATGAACCTATTGAGGAGGGAGAGAAGTAGTATTATTTTAAGGAGGAAAACATGGCAAAATGTCAAGACTGCAACAAGGAAATGCTAGACCCGACCGCCGAGTTCTGCGACAAGAACATCTTAGTCATTGCTGAGAAAAACGGGTTTATCCTGGAACGCTACTACAGGAACACAACCTACTTCGACGATAATAAAAGATGCCATGACTGCGGCATTCTTAACAAGCCTGGCAATGTTCATCACTGGGGCTGTGATATGGAGCGATGCCCCAAGTGCGGGGGGCAGTTGCTGTCCTGTGGCTGCTTTAATCTCTCACTGACTGTAACTGTAACTACCCAGGACGCCATCTATAAGATCAAGCAACCGGTTCCATCACTAACATAAGGAGGTGGGAAGTGCGGAATAATCACACATGGACCGACGAGGAGCGTGCCATCATCCGCAGGGACTATAAGCATACTCGGCAATCCTGTGAGCGACTTGCCGAGTATCTGAGCCAGCTTACCGGTGAGAAGATAACCCGGTTCGGGGTCAGGGGGCAGATCTCAATTATGGGGATCGCCAGGAGCGATGACCGCCGTGCTTGGTCACCAGAAGAGGATGCTAAATTAAGAGAGCTTATCCCTACATTCTGCCCCCGGGTCGTCGCCAGAAGAATGCACCGCAGCTTAAACTCCATCGTCAATAGGTCCACAAGACTCAAGATATCCAGACGCTGCCGCAATGGGTGGTTTACTAAGAATGAGTTAATGGCAATACTCGGGCATGACCATAAGTGGATCCAGCGGCGCATTGACTCCGGAGCGCTCAAAGCCCTCCTACCACTACGGCATCAGGCCCATTCAGCTCGGTGGCTCCGCTTGGCATATTGCGGAGAAGGATCTGAAGGACTTCATCCGCCGGTACCCGGAAGAGTTGGTCGGCTGCAACATCGATATCATCACCATTGTGGATATCATCGCTGGTGTGGCCAATAATAACTATGATCATTCAGACAGCCAGCGAGATGCCCTGGTATGATAAATAAGGATGAAGTTGAGCGAAGAATATCACACTACCTTATTCTTTATGAAGGAAAGGGTCTTACCAGGAGACAGACCATAGCCAAGATTCTCCACCTAATTGAGGACGTGATAAAGGAGAAGTTAGATGAAGACTTGCATTAAGTGCGGTAGTAAGAAAGTAACATCCGGCGGTGGTTTTCGCCACTGTAAATTATGTGGGTGGACCTGGAAGGAGGCGAGTAGTGGATAGAGTAAGGTTGTTCGCTCTCCTAAGACTTCTGGGTGTCCTCCTTTTATGCGGAGGAGCGCTCTATTGGGTCTTGGTACATTGGTAGTATAAGTATAATAAAAAGTATTTCTCAAGAAATAAAGGAAGGAGGTGAAAGATGAAGAATGGATGGCCAAGCACACCTCTCTACAAATCAGCTGGCCGGCTGCAGGAAGGCGAGTTACAGCTCAAGAGCACCAAGAATCGGGTCTGGTTCGCCTTCCTGAAGAAGGAGAGCAGTATAATGCTCCGGAGAGCCATCGGCTACTGGTTCAAAATACGCTTCAGGAGGGGGGCATGGAGAAAACTACTACTGGATTCCGACTAGGCAAAAATGCTGTATCCAAGCAGGAAACGCGGCTATAAAATATATTTCAGAAGACTATTGACAAAACCCAAAAGCTGTGCTAACGTATTAGCATGAATTTGCAAATGTCTCAACCGATAATCCTAGAGACCGATAAATTGGTCTCAATTCCACGGGCCGCCAAGATCCTCGGGGTTCACTTCACTACTTTATACAGGCGTGTAAAAAAAGGTGAACTCACACAAATCCGAATCGGTGGCCAGACTTATCTCGATGTTGAACAGGTCGAGCAAATGAAGAATAAATCAGCCTAGCTCTGAGGAAGCTAGGCTGAAATACCAAAGATATCGGGGGGACCCTCTACCCTTATTTGCTAATTTATCATGTAGTGGGTCTCCCTGTCAAGAAAATAAGGAGGCTAAAGTGAGGAAAAAAGGACTTATCATCTGCTTGTCCCAACTTGGGATAGGAGCTGGCGTACTGGCCATTGCTTTCGCTTTGACAGAGACTTTGCCTCCATGGGCAGGGTATGTAGGTTCTATTATCTATATCTTTTCGCTCTGGAAAAATTATTAGGGTATTCTGTAAGGAAAACTCAGAAGGAGGCTAAATGGAGCAAATAATAAATTGCCGGAGATGCGGACGGCCTTGCCGCCCGGGTGAAGGTAATCCTAAATCACGCCCCTTTCGTAGAGCATCGCAGGGGTTATGCCTCAACTGTGCGATAACGAACTTCTTTAAGACCACAGAGCCTCTGTCTTCAATTCTTGAAGGGATCATGTATAAAACTGATGAACGGATATTATTGAGCCCGGCCATCCAAGAGCAGGTCGGCCGTATCATGGAGGCCGGTAACTGCGATGCACCCGTGGAGGAAATTGATTGGCCAACTGTTGTAGAACAGTGGGATTTACCAATGCCAAAACTGTAGCAAGCATTCCGGCAGGAATACTCGGAAGGAGAGTAAAAGTTGAAAGTATGCGAGTACGATGATGTCCGATGCCCCTACTGCGGAGAGAAAGAGAAGCTTGCGGAGGGTCCTCGTTGCAACATAGTGTTGCCCCCTTCTGGGGCTGATAAGTCCGCCGGCATATCTTCAGCAGCACTAGGTCATTTTATCAGATGCCAGCCATGCGGTGGCGAGTTCGCAATAACCTGCGAAGATTAGTAAGTATTCTGGAAAGAATACTCGGAAGGAGTTTAATAGTGGAAATAGAAGTTCGGCAGAACAAACCTATCCAGGAAGGTAGACCTGGTGCTGTCCGTATCATCATGCACGCAGACGATGGCAGGTGTATTGGTACGGTCGATGTCTGGCCAGTGATGGTGCCAGCCAAAGATTTCAATCGGGAAGAAATTCGGGTAGTGGTTATGTCGGGAGATGGCCCCCTATCCCCCACAATTGATTTGAGAACAGTCCTAAAGTAAGAGGGAAGTGTAAAGATTATGTTAAAAGGTAATGAGCTTCTAGAATTTACGCTTAGGAATAAGCACTATGACCGACAGTCTCTCTCTTATCTTGCCCGTTCTATTGAGCAAGTTTACAAAGAGTGCCGTATTAAATTCAAAGATTGGGAGTTAAGGAGAGTGACTATAACGCTTGATGTTACAAAAGAGTATCTAGCCAAGCACAAGGAGCTAAAATAATACTTGCACTTGGCAGTAAAGTAACCAGCAAGTATTCCACAGAGAATACCTAGAAGGAGATTGAAATGGTAGAAGATAGACTACTCACGGAAGAAGAAATTGAAGAAGCACACAAAGAAGCCGACCAAGAATTTAGAAACTATCTTAAAACCAAGGGTAAAAGGAAATTCAAAACCGCAGTAAACTACCTGTTAGTAGCCCAGGCTTGGAAGATTGAGGAAAAGATGATGGCTGATATTCTCGCTACTTTCGGGTGGGATTACGCTGAGACTGAAGACCCCGCTTGCTCTGGTGATAAATTCGTGTACTGGGAAGGCGATGGCGATATGCCAGAATGGGCAAATGGCTTCAGTTCATGCGAGTGCCTGGAAAATGTCTACAAAGCTTTCATCGCTTCTCTGGAAAAGAATAAGGTCACCTAATCTAGCAAGCATTCTATAAAGAAAACTTAACGGAGCTAAAAATGAGGACACTAAATTATATCAAGGTCTGGGTCACAGAGCCATTTTCGGGTGGAATACTGAAAATCTTTGATGGTGCTCTCAGAGTTTTGCCCAATATTTACCTTCAACCAATAAAAGAGCCAAGCTATGAAGCTGTGTCTAAAGATTCAGCGGATTACGACCGGGCGCATAGGAAGAAGGAAGGTTATGTCCTCGGATATAATCAGCAGGACCTGCCCTATGTCGTTTTTAAGAATCCGCCCCGATGGGAGTTAGAAGGAGAACCAGTAGAGAGTGTCAAAGTAGATATCAGCGTAGATTAAAATAGAGTGCAAGTATTCTACGAAGAAAGATAAGGAGGCTAAATGGAGACGGTTATTTGTCTTCATGTGGAAATTATAGACTCATCTACCCACCTTGGGAAGTGTAGAATCTGCGGGCAGGAGCGATTTTACGACCCTTTAACACCTGGTAAAAATATAGTTACTAAAAGGGGCTCCATCGACGGCAAGCTCACGGAGGTCACCCCACCCAAAAAAAGGCGAAAGGGTGCAGGAGAATCGTCCCCTACATCCTCTAAGCCGCCCGAAGATACGCAAGATACGCCCTCTTCAAAAAAGAGAGGGCGTTTTTTCAAGAGGCGCCCACTATCTTACTGGAAAAGAAATCGTGAAGAATTAACGGCCGACTACAGATCAATGACGTTAAAGGACTTCTTTGAAAAATGGCACATATCCAGTAGTACTTGGATAAAGATACGGGATCGGTTAGGAATCCCCAAGAATTCTATGCTGCCAAAGGAAAAGAGCCCTAAAAAAATCATAGGTCGAGCTGAAACAGTAGTCGAAGCAAAGAGAGTTACCAAACAGCCGGATTCGGAGCCTTTTCAGACTGGCCCTCTCAACAAGCGGGAAGGTGTCCGAGCAATATGGAGGTTCTAATGAGTAAACTAATCTGGTTCTTATTCTTCCTGGCATGCGCTGTGCTAGGTGTGGCTATCGTATTAGAGGGGCTACCATGGTTCAAATAAACTTCCCAAGTGAGGAATACCCAGACATAGAAGGCGATGTCTGTAAATGCGGTCACAATATTCACGAACACGAAGCCGTACACGATTGCTTGTGCTATGTTTACGGCTGTGATTGTGAAGGCTTTGAAAGCAAATAAGGTTCGGGAGGGCTAATTGAAACCGCAAGTAGAACATTTATTAAAAACAGAGTCGCATTTTATAACCCTTTGCGGTATAGACAGTGAATACAAAGATGCCGTGATAGCCCATTATGAAATGAATGATAATGTGAATTGTAAAAGGTGCATTGATTCTTATAGAGCAAGTGGAAAGACCAAATAAGGTTCAGGAGTGGATGATGGATATTTTGACACATAAAATTCTTGGACTGATGAATGAAGCCGAAACAAAGGCTTGGGCTTCACTTTGTGGATATAAATTCTGGATGTTTGGTTATCACGCGGCCGCCTGGGTGAAATATAACCAGCTGCTTGACGAGCCTCTACCCAACCCATTTAAGGAACTCGTAAAATCTGCCCAGGGCAAATAAGGTTCAGGAGGGGATGATGGTAGCAAAAATAAAGGTTGAGGACCTGCCAGAGGAAGTACTGACGAAGCTCGGCATCAATGTTAATGGCAGCAGAGCTATGGATAACAGGCTGGTAGTCATGGCCATGATAATGAGAGATATATCCGGTCTAACCAGCAGAGACGCTCTTTGGATATTGAGAAGCGTCATTAAACTAATCGAGGGTGCGCGAGATAAGAAGGCTAGAGATAAAAAGGATGAGGCCGATATCAAATAAGCTTCAGGAGTAGAGGAATGATAAGCACAATAATAGTTAATAGAGCCAAGAAAATTATCTTTGATGCACTTTACCGTAATGCTCCATATAATCAAGGTCAAATTGCTGATGAGATAATAAGAGATTTAGAAAAAGATGGCTGGGAACCTCCGGCCAAATAAGCTTCAGGAGGTAGATGATGGCTGTTATAGGAATTCGGTGTAAATACCCTGGTTTCTGTTGCGACAAGGGCAAGAATGGAGAATGTGTCTCGGCAGAGGACTTTCAGTGTAAGGACAAGGTTATCATTTCTGATGATGAGGCTTATCAGAAAGCCAAAAAAGAAGGGCGTGTTACATACGCCAAATAAGGTTCAGGGGTGAAACATGAAACGAATGGATTTTGTACAGCATAGCCACTCAGGAAAGATTTATTTGGTTACGCAAGGTGAAGGAGAATTAAACCTGTGGGATTTCCAGGCGTGGCTCGAAGGCTACTATGATGCCTATATCCCCATGAGTGATACCGACCCTTTAGATTATAAGGTTATCGGTAGTTTCGATAATCACCCGGGGCTGTTGCCAGCAGAATGTGATGGATACAACGGAGAGCCTCATTGTGTGAAGGTAGCCACTATCTGGACTAATAAAATCTTTAGTGGCTGTGCTGATGGTAGTAAGACATGTTGTGACCGGCGAAATGAATATAACGGTTTCGCTTCGGGCGAGTTCTCTTTCGTCTGCCCGAAGCATTGTAGTTGTCACGACTAGGCTAATAAACATCAGAGGGAATGATGAAAGTAATGACAGAAGAATACTGCCGGCAGTGCCCCTGGTTCACCGAAGGCATTGGATATCTGGGATCCGATGACCCCTACTGGAAATCACATCCCTCCGCGTGTATGTGCAAGATGTGCCCCAGCAGGGGAAAATGCGAGGCGGAGGGGCCAAGGCAAGATGCCGGTGACTGTCTGATCATTAAGTATATTGGAGGTTAATATGAACACTTGGTTTAAGTTACTGCCGTTGGAAATTCAGGAAGTGGAAGCGCTGATAGAGCCGACAGAAGAAATCAGGGAGGGCGACACCGTTGTCGGTGTCGCGTCTGATGAACTAAAGAAACTGTGGACCTTATCCAGGGCGGCTAAGAAGGAGGCCGAGCTCTTGCAAGTAGAGCTAAAATATACCCAGGCCTCCGGCGAGGAGCGCGCGAAGATTTCCGAGCTAATGGCCAAGTCCAGAGCCATGGAGATGATATTCTGGATCGGTGCCATGGATGAATTGCAGTTATGGGGCCATGCAGACCAATGCGCTATGCGTGTGGGCTGGCAGGTGGTTGAGTTCAAACAGCCTGAATGTCGCTTCCCTTTCCAAATATTTGGTAGTCCAGAGTAACGAGAGGAGGCTGAAATGACAAAGGGTAAGACTAAGGATTTCAAAGAGCGGCAGTGTCGCTATTGTGAGAGATCTGACAAGATAAAATTCAGGCAGAGAAGGCCCTGCTGCCCACTGCCAAACCCGCGCATCCGAAACGGTCACTGTCTGGAGCGGAAGGCGACTAAAAAACCAATAGCGAGGCTAGAAAAAGGAGGTTAAAATGAAAGTCATAGACTCGATGTGGT
>LAZR01001704.1_pt1 | contig 13634 bp, 11 predicted proteins | sample 329461 | NCBI WGS metagenome assembly LAZR01 (sample SAMN03002196, study PRJNA259156) | marine sediment metagenome | biome: sea floor; feature: Hydrothermal impacted sediments; material: marine sediment; isolation source: Loki non-amplified sample from Loki's castle hydrothermal vent sediment ...
GAACACCCTAGAGGACGTCCTGTTCGGTAAGGTTCAGGGGGACACGGCGGCCTTCGCTATTCGACTTCGCATCAACGTGGCCAAGCAGGCCCTCGTCCCCCATGTCAAACACTTGGCTATTGGCCTCACGGAGATATATGAACTCGTGACGAGAGCAATAGAGCACTTGGGCGAGGAGTTTAGCCAGCCGTACATGCAGGCGTTGGCCGAATTTCTCAGTTCTGAAGAAAGCGCCGGAAAGACGCTTTTTCCGGACAGCGCCCACTGCTTCAATGCCCTGAACAGCACGCCGCTGGATCAGGTGCGGGTTGTCATTCTGGGTCAGGATCCGTATCACGGTCCCGGCCAGGCCCACGGTCTGTGCTTTTCCGTGCGGCCGGACGTTCCCCCGCCACCGTCACTTGTGAATGTGTTCAAGGAGATTCAGAGCGATCTGGGTATTCCCGCGCCTGATCATGGCTGCTTGCAATCCTGGGCTGAGCAGGGTGTTTTGCTGCTCAACAGCGTACTTACCGTGGTTCAGGGCCAGGCGGCCGCACACCAGGGAAAAGGCTGGGAGACGTTTACCGATCGTGTGATTGAAACCGTGAATCGCGAACGCGAGGGCGTTGTGTTCCTGCTCTGGGGTAGTTATGCCCAGAAGAAGGGAAAGCATATTGATCGCAACCGGCACAGGGTGCTGGAAGGGCCACACCCGTCACCGCTCAGTGCGTATCGCGGTTTTTTTGGCTGTAAGCATTTCTCCCGAGCCAATGAATGGCTTCGGGAGCAGGGGCAGGAGCCTGTAAACTGGGGATTGCCTTCAAAGGCAGACTTGATTGCCCGCTACAAAAAATCCTGACCCTATTGAAGCAGAGCCATCGCGGCTTCCATCTGGGCGTTCAGATCTTCCTCTTCATTCATGTCCATATTCGGATCGATGCCGAGGCGATCAAACGCTGAGATGGCAGACCAGTCCATTTCCGCCCAACGATGTTCAGAACCCGCAACCAGCTGAAGATTGGCCACCATAACCAGGTCGGCGTAGTCGGCTGACGGTGCTTCTCTGTGGAAGTTCGCGTAGTCCACCGGTACGTTTTGCAGGTCTTTCGGAAAATCCCACTTTTTAAGAATGGCTGCGCCGATTCTAGGGTGCAGTTCCTCGATGACCTCATCCAGCATGGTGCTGCTGATCTGCATGTCTTCGTCTTCTACATAGCGCAGGATGGGCAACACGCCTATCAGGTGTACCAGGCCGGCCAGTGTGGCCTGATCGGGCTTTAGCTTGGTGTAATGCTGGGCAAGTACGTGGCAGACACCCGCCACTTCAGTGCTGGTTTGCCAGGTTGCGCGCAGGCGCTTGTCGATCATCTCAGACGTTGCCTGAAACATCTGCTGCATGGCCAGGCCCATCGCCAGATTGCTGGTGTACGCCATGCCCAGCCGGCTTACCGCCATGTTCAGGTTCTCTATTGCGCGACTGCCCCGGAAAAGCGGGCTGTTGCAGACCCGGATAATGCGGGCGGAAAGAGCGGTATCGTTGCTGATAACCTTAACCAGGTCGCCAATGGCGGAATCTTCAGATTCGGCGATCTCTCGCACCTGAAGCGCCGCTTCCGGCAGAGTGGGAAGAACCAGTTTATCGGTTTCAATCGCAGACGTCAGATCCGCTTTGATAGTTTCAGAAATATTCGACATGATTCGATAAGAGTCCGCTTGTCAGTTCAGGGGAGCGCTATTGAGCACGAGTAACACCCCGAAGGTCAGAATTGTGAGTTCTCTTTACAGCAAATCCTGTTATAGCAAATCTTGGCGGACTTGCCTGTCAACTTATGTATCGTTCAGTATGCCGTTTTCACGTTCGGTTACGCTATAAGGCAAAGGTTTAAGCTGTAAAAAAACGTTTGGCTGGCCTTCCAGAAACAGCGAGTCATCCGCAGCGCCGTGTCGAACCACCGCAAGCAGTTCGCAAGAGCCGTCATCAAAGCCAACGGCGTTGACCACGTTTCCCACGGAACGTTCGCCCGCGATGATGGGTGTTCCCGCTGCAGGTACTGAGTCAGCCTTTGATATGTGAAAACGAAACAGGCTTTTTTTGAGCTGCCCGAGGAAGTGCATCCGGGCGATAATTTCCTGGCCGGTATAGCAGCCTTTTTTGAAATGCACACCGCCCAGGTGCTGCCAGTTAAGCATCTGCGGCACATAAGAATCGCTTGTCGCGGCGCTCAGCGTGGCGACGCCAGCCGCAATTTCAGAGGCTTGCCAGTCAGCAAGGGACCTCTGCGGAACGCCGTCCAGTTCCACGACCTCTGCATGGGTTTGCCACCATTCAAAACGGCTCAGGCCCTCAGCTGTGCTCTGTGTGCGGACCAGAAAACCCGAATTCAGCGTGAGCGTGTCGCCGGGAGATGAGAGGTTGTCCAGGCCATCCCCCGCCAGACGTGACGCAGCCTCATTACCAAGCAGTCCAATGATTTGGCCGTCCGTTTGCGCCTCCATGGATGTACCGCGAAAGAGCATCATGTATTTGCGCAGATGAGCCGTATTTGACTCTGCCAGTTCGGCTGGCAGATCCATCAGAACGTCGTTGCCATCGCGCACCAGCCTTGGAAGGCAGTATGCACGGCCTTTGGGCGAGGCACCGGCGGCGCGGGGCGACCGGCCCGTTTTGACGTCGTCAAGATTCTGGCTCAGTTGGCCCTGAAGGAACTTGTCAGTGCCAGGGCCAGAGATACGAACCAGAACACGATTGCTCAGCGGGGTGTAACCGGAAGCCGGGCGTGTGGATTCGGCGGATGTGTAAGCAGTCGGAGTCGAAGCGGGCATTGCTGTATCAGTCATTAAAGAACTCCGGGCCGAGGGCTATTCAAATGATTGCTGAGCGCGGCCCAGTCGGAGCCACATTCTCAGGCGACGAAATTGATCTTCGGATACGTTGCCAGTCATTCTCTTGCCAGAGAGTAATACAACCGGGTAGGAGTAGAATCTGGAGGCAACAGGCTGCAATTTCAAGAGTACGATCCTTGAACTGATGCGGCTTGAAGGGCAGGTTTTCACCGCCAGCGTTTGCCCATTACCGAGGCGCGCATAAAGCGTGTTCTGATCCTGAAGCAACCCCAAAACTGCCGAAGGCCCTGCCAGCAGTCCATTAAGCCGGTACTGAATTATCGCGCCCATGAGTGTCAGCGGGACCAGCGTATACATCCAGGTTTTGCCAGAAACGCCTGCGATCAGTACGAAGGCGCTGGCAGCCAGCCACGGTGCGCAGGCCAGAAAACCAACCGCAACACTGGGTGACAGCGCGAGGTCAATCCGGTTGGACACGGGAAAGGATGATGTCAACAATACGCTGAAGATCGGGATCATCGGGGCGGCTGCGCTGCATGAACCATTCGAACATGTCGGCATCTTCGCAGCTCAGAAGCTTGTTGTAGTGTTCCTGATCTTTCGTGTCCAAATCCCGATAGGCCTCTTCCAGAAACGGAATCAGCAGAACATCCAGTTCCAGCATGCCGCGGCGACTATGCCACCAAAGACGGTTGAAATCCGAGTTGTCCGCAGGGGGTTGGGTGTCGTGCATAGTGGTTCTCTTGGTTGCTCTTTTAACCCCCCTCTCTTATGGGGACGGGGTTCTGTAGGTTGTGGGTACCAGAACAGTATCACGGGCTTCGTGTAACAGTCCCGGGTAATCCAGGGTGTAATGCAAACCGCGGCTTTCCTTGCGTTGTAATGCTGCACAGATAATCAGATCTGACACGGTAACCAGGTTTCTGAGTTCCAATAGGTCGTTGGTTACCCGGTAGTTGCTGTAGAACTCACCTATTTCCCGGGACAAAAGGTCGACCCTGTGTTTTGCGCGCTGAAGCCGCTTCGTGGTGCGCACGATGCCCACGTAATCCCACATGAAGTGGCGCAACTCGTCCCAGTTGTGAGAGATGACAACATCTTCATCAGAGTCTCGTACCTGGCTTTCATCCCATGCCGGCGCATCAGGCGGAGGCGGAATGTCGGCTTCCCGGCGCGCAATGTCAGCCGCAGCAGCCCGACCGTACACCAAACATTCCAGTAACGAATTGCTGGCCATACGGTTAGCGCCATGAAGCCCGGTAAATCCGGCTTCACCAACAACGTAAAGCTGATTGATGTCAGTTCGGGCCCGCTCATCGCTGACAATGCCACCGCAGGTGTAATGCGCGGCTGGCACCACGGGGATGGGCTCGCGGGTAATGTCGATGCCGAATTCCAGGCACTTTTCATAAATGGTCGGAAAATGATGCCGGATGAATTCCGCCGACTGGTGACTTATGTCCAGATAAAGATGATCTGCGCCTAGCCGCTTCATCTCATGATCGATGGCTCTGGCGACAATGTCCCGTGGCGCCAACTCTCCGCGCTTGTCAAAACGGTCCATAAAACGGGTGCCGTCGGGCAGTTTCAGCAATCCGCCTTCGCCTCGAACGGCTTCGGTAATCAGGAACGATTTGGCGTGAGGATGGTACAGACACGTCGGGTGGAACTGGTTGAATTCCATATTGGCAACACGGCAACCGGCACGCCAGGCCATGGCAATGCCATCCCCGGAGGCCCCGTCCGGATTGGTGGTATAACGGTATGCCTTGGATGCGCCACCGGTTGCAATCACTGTGAAGCGTGCGCGGAACAATTCCACATGATTGTCTTCGAGGTTCAATATGTAGGCACCAATGCAGCGGTTGCCCGGCAACGACAGTTTGCGGTTGGTGATCAGATCAACCGCGACACGCCCAGACCTGAGCTCAATATTTGGTCGCGCCTGGGCTTGAGAGGTCAGTGTGGTAGAAACAGCGTGCCCGGTGGCGTCCGCCGCGTGAATGATGCGTCGGTGGCTGTGCCCGCCCTCGCGGGTGAGATGAAGCTGGGCGTCCGTGTCGCGGGTGAAATCAACGCCCGTGTCGATGAGCCAGTTAACGCTCTCTTTGCTGTTGTCTACCGTAAACCGCACGGCATCTTCATGGCACAGGCCGCCTCCCGCAGAGAGAGTGTCCTGCACGTGGTTTTCGGGGGAGTCCTGGTCGTCGAGCACAGCGGCAATGCCGCCCTGAGCCCAGAGAGTGGCTCCGCTGCTGATTTCAGCTTTGCTGACAACGCATACCTTCAAGTGTTGAGGAAGGTTAAGCGCAACGGTCAGGCCGGCAGCGCCGCTGCCAATAATGAGCACATCGTATTCATAGGACTGTAGCATCGGGTCGTTATCGCGGGCCATAATGTAGATCTGTATTGAACTAAACTTTGCGCTTGCTGTCTATTTGGCCTTACGGATGACCCGCCTTGCAGGGCGAGTTATTGTGTTCACAAACGGGCGTCAGGCAATGAGTATGAATCATCAGAAACTCGTAGCGGCCGGTAAACTGGCCATGAAACCAGACCGTACTGGCAAGGCGTCCATGGCACCCGATAACGATCATAAACAGGCTGAACAACCAGATAGCCAGACCGACCTGCAGCTTGTTCGCAAGGTCCGGAATGGCGATCGCGCAGCGTTTGATCTTCTGGTCGTCAAGTATCAGTCGAGAGTCGCTTCGATTATCAGCCGATACGTTTACGACAACCAGGAGGTCATGGATCTTACCCAGGAAGCCTTCATCAAGGCATACCGGGCCATTGACCGCTTTCGTGGTGACAGTGCTTTTTATACCTGGCTATATCGTATTGCGGTGAACACGGCGAAGAATCATCTGGAAGCCCGTAATCGCAGGCCTCAAGGCAGTGCCGATTCGGCCGATGCCGAGAATTTTGATGACGGTAGGCGTCTGCGCGATACCGCCTCGCCTGAACGTCTCCTCCAACGTGACCAGTTGAAGAAAGAACTTGACCATGCAATAGCGGCTCTGCCAGAGGAACTGCGCTCGGCTTTTTTGCTGCGAGAGTACGACGGGCTCAGCTATGAGGACATTGCAAAGATTCTGGAATGCCCGATTGGAACGGTACGTTCGCGTATTTTCCGGGCACGGGATGCCGTTGACCGGCACCTTGGGCCTCTGCTCAATCATTCTGTTACGTAATTGAGGGTGCATCCTATGGATGATCGTCTCAGAGAAACGCTGTCCGCCATGTTGGACGATGAAGCCGACGAGTTGTCGGTTCGGCGTCTTTTATCCCATGAAGATCAAAGTGACGTGCATGCCCAATGGCAGCGATGGCAAGGCATTCATGATTTGATGCATCGCAGTCATTCACCCGTGGAAGGGTTGGACGTCAGTACGGCCGTACGTGAGATGCTTGATGGCCGCATCCGTTCACAGGCGGTGCCTGAACTGGTCACTCGTGAGGCATCCCGACGCTGGCAGTGGCCGGCGCTGGCAATGGTCGCGGCAGCGTTGATGGTGGGTTTTGGCGCTGGCGCCGGATGGGATTCCGGACAACCTTTTCCCGATGCATTGGCGTTCGTAACGGCAACAGAAACGCCGGATGCTGAGCCTGCCAACGCCGTCTCCACCTCGGAGGACCCGCCGGTTCAGGAAGTGGCCCTGCAAGGGCTGAATGAGAAACAGTGGGAACACGTAAGCCGTTATTTGCTGGAGCATGCTCAGCACAACAGTGTGGGCGCAGGGCAGGGCTCGGTAGGCTATGCCCGCCTTGCCAGTGCAAGCGGCGGTTACTGATATCAAGTACAGAAGGTGTTCATGAGCAAAGACCGTTATGTTGGCCTCAGTCTGACGAACCTGTCGTTGCGAGGGTTCCTTATGGTCTTGCTGTTGATGGCTGTGCCGGTATACGCGCAGACGGGAGACGCTGGTGGATACGCCAGAGACAAATCGGCGGCCTATTGGCTTGAAAAGATGGGCCCGGCGCTTAATATGACTTCCTATCGCGGTGTGTATGTTTACGCCAGAGGCGCCAGCGTGCACTCCATGCAGGTGGCCCATCGTTATCACGACGGAATTGTAGAGGAACGTCTGGTTCTGCAGGACGGAGGCAGTGGGGAAATTGTTCGCCGGGGTATGAGCGTGGTCTGCGTGTTGCCTGATCGGGGCAAGGTAAAACTTGATCAGATCATTCCGTCAGGGCCGTTTGCAGAGGCATTTGCCAGCCAGCTTGTTCCCGTAAACCGATGGTACAAGGCCGAACTGACGGGAGAAGACCGTATTGCCGGCTATGATGTCGTTACCGTTGCTCTGACAGCCAAAGACCAACATCGCTACACCCATCTCTTGTGGCTGGAAAAATCCACCGGTCTTTTGATCAAAAGCCACGTTCGCAGCGCCGGTGGGGAAGTACTGGAACATTTTCAGTTTACCACTCTTGAGATAACAGACGATATTCCTGACAGCGAGTTTGAGATCCGCACCGAGGGACGTGAGCTCTCTCGTACCCTGAGCGATTCTGGCTCGCATTCGGATTCGCAGAGTGAATTTTCAAACATCGCGCACAGGCAGAATTGGCATCTTAGCTGGCGCCCTGAAGGTTTCGAGCCGGCGGCAACGCCCACCTCTGGCAGGGGGCAGGCCATTGCGTTTTCTGACGGGCTGGCGGCGTTTTCTGTGTTCGTAGAGCCTGCCGGCAAAATGAGTATGCCCACGGGCGCCTCTCGCATCGGCGCAACAACGATTTATATGCGCCAGCTGCATAAAGGAAACCACGCATTTCTGGTGACGGTTATTGGCGAAATACCGCCCGCAACCGCGCGCAAGGTTGCCGAGTCGGTACGTGTTGATGAAGCCCTCGCGACGGATGCGGGCAAATCATGATTACCGAAACCGGAAACGTTGTGGCGGTTGACGATGGGCATGCCTGGATACAGACGATTCGTACCAAGGCCTGCCAGAGTTGTGCAGCGCGCAATGGCTGTGGGCAGAAACTGTTGGCTTCAGCCACCGGTGGCCGCGCCAATCAGGTGCGGGTTGTCAATTCAGTGAATGCCCGAGTGGGTGAAGAAGTGACCCTGGGGATTGATGAAAATGCACTCCTTGGCGCCTCGCTTCTGGTGTACGCACTTCCGCTATTGCTGCTGGTAGTTGGCAGTGTTCTCGGGCATTACGTGTCTGATGGCAGCGATGTCCCAGCTATGTTGGGCGCCGTTACCGGGCTTGCATCAGGGTTTATGGCAAGCCGAATAGTGCAGAGCCGGAATACCGGCCACTATGAACCCAGGTTGCTCCGAGTCAACCGCATTCCGGTCGGGGCAGTTTCTCATCCGGATTTGATAACATGATACACAGGGGATTCTGACATGCTGAGAACGACAATCACCGTTACCCGGTTTCCCCCGGCATCACTCGCTCAGAGGGTGCCGGGTTCTTTACTGCTGATGCTGGCAGCTATTGTCATGCTGGTCTGGAGCCAGACAGGCTTCGCACGAGGCCTCCCGGACTTTACCGGGCTGGTTGAAGAAAACGCAGGTGCGGTCGTCAATATAAGCACGACCAGCAATCCCAAGGTGAGCAACACCGGCTCCCAGGGTTCGCCTTTGAATGAGAGACAGCTCGAACAGTTGCCAGAGTTCTTTCAGGATTTCTTCCGTGGGCGTCAGTCACCCTTCGGGGGCGCGCCGGAAAACGCTCAGCCGCAGCGCTCCATGGGCTCAGGGTTTATTGTGTCTGCCGATGGCTATGTGTTGACCAACAATCATGTTGTTGAAGGCGCCGACGAAATCATTGTCCGCCTCAACGACCGTCGTGAGTTGCCTGCAACATTGGTGGGTACAGATCCTCGCTCGGATATGGCCGTTCTGAAAATCGAAAATGGTGACGATCTACCCGTTGTAAAAACAGGGCGCTCGAAAGATCTCAAAGTGGGTGAGTGGGTGTTTGCAATAGGCTCTCCGTTTGGCTTTGATTATACCGTCACCGCTGGCATTGTTAGTGCTCTTGGCCGGTCACTCCCGTCTGAAAACTACGTGCCTTTTATCCAGACCGATGTGGCGATCAACCCGGGTAACTCCGGTGGCCCGTTGTTCAATCTCGACGGCGAAGTGGTTGGAATTAACTCGCAGATATACACCCGCTCTGGCGGTTTTATGGGGGTTTCGTTCGCCATTCCCATCGATGACGCGATGAACGTATTTCGTCAGATCCGCGACAAGGGCACGGTTTCCCGTGGTTGGCTGGGCGTGCTGATTCAGGAAGTGAACCGGGATCTGGCGGAGTCTTTCGGACTCAAGCGCCCGAGAGGCGCGCTGGTTGCTGAAGTTATGGACGGTTCGCCGGCCGAGTCCGGCGGTTTGCAGTCGGGTGATATCATTCTTCAATACGACGGTGATGATGTCGAGCTCTCGTCAGATCTGCCGCCCATGGTCGGCCGCACCCCGGTGGGTGAGACGGCACGCCTGACCGTTTTGCGTGGTGGAAAAGAAATCGAGCTGGGTGTTGAAATAGGCCAGCTTCCGAACGAACGCGGGGCGCAGCAAGCGACGCCTTCCGTTGGCGGTTCATCAACGGCGCCCCTTGGGTTGACCGTTGAGCCTTTGCCCTCGAATCTGGCGGACTCTATCGGCGTGAAGGGCGGTGTTGTCGTGAGTGGTGTCGGCAGCGGCCCCGCCTATACTGCCGGTATTCGCGCGGGGGATGTGATCACCGAAATCGATCGAAACGCGATCACATCTGTTGAAGAGTTTCAGAAGGTGGTTAGAGCGCTGCCCGAGGGGCGAGCGGTGCCGGTGCGCGTCGTACGCCAAGGCAGGGCGATCTACCTGGTGATGAAACCCTGACAGCCGTGATCTGAAACGACGGAACCGTTTTGCGAAAAGCCCCGAAACCTGATGTTGGAAACGACAGGCTTCGGGGCTTTTGTTATACTAAAACCAGAAAAACAAGCGCTGCCACGGAACGGATCAGGCCAGATTATGAATAGAAAGGATCTCCCCCTCCTGCAACTTCTGAAACCCCACAATGCCTGGCTCGCTTGGCTGCTTTTAATCGTTGCGATCGCCGTGACAGCCTTGTTATGGCATTTTTCCATCCGGATGGTAGACGATCGTACAGAAGCCAGGTTCCGAACCCAGTCGCTGCAATTGAAAACCGCCATTGAGGAACGATTGCTCAACTATGAGCAGGTTCTGGCAGGCAGTGCGGGTCTGTTTGCGGTCGCCGGTGAGGTGTCTCGCGATCAATGGCGAGAGTATGTTCAGAACGTCGATATTAATCGTTATTACCCCGGCATTCAGGGCATTGGATACGTTGAACGTATTGAAGTGCGGGATATGGCCGACCATATTGCCTCGGTGCGTGCAGAGGGTGTTTATAACTATCTGGTGAAACCTCTGGGAACCGGACCTTTCTATTATCCCATGGTGTACCTGGAGCCCGGAACCGAAAGCAATCGAAAAGCACTGGGCTACGACGCTTTCAGTGACCCGGCTCATCGCGAAGCCATGGAGAGGTCGCGCGACGATGCCCTCCCGACCGTAACGGCTAAAGTGGTCCTGGTTCAGGAAGAACTGGAAGAGGGGCAGGCCAGCTTTCTTATGTATTATCCGGTTTTCAAAGGCGGGCAGGTGCCGGAGGTTCGGGCAGAGCGGCGCATGATGCTGGAGGGCTTCGTGTTCAGTGCGTTTCGCATGAACAACCTCCTTGACGGCATCATTGGCCTGATATCGCCGTTTCTTGATATCCGTATCTACGACAACGGCGTGGTTGACCGTAAAAATTTGATGTATGGCTCAAACCTCGGCTCCCTCGACAATGAGTTCAGTTTCGAAATGAGCCAGACCATAAGTCACGGTGGGCGAGACTGGCTGCTGCAAACCCGCTCCACTCCGGCTTTTGATTATCTGGCATCGGATCCGCGCCCATCGATTGTTCTGGGAAGTGGCGTGGTGATAAGTCTGCTGCTGTTTGTCGTCGTACTGGTGTTGGTTCGCTCGCGACTGATGGCGCAGATCGGTGCTGGACGTTATCGCGCTATCACAGAGGGTGCGGCAAACGTTACGTTGGTTATGAATGGTAAAGGCACGCCGCTTTACGCCAGCCCGTCCTGCTTTGATATTCTCGGATTTGACCCTGACGATGTTCGGGCGCTTGCGCTGGAAAGCCTTGTGCACGAGGACGACTGGCCTAACCTGGAGCAGGGCTTTGTGGATGCCGTAGACGCGCCAGGCAAACAGATGCCGGTCATCCGCGCGCGTATCCGTGATGCTGCTGACAGCTGGCATGATATGGAAGGCACCTATACCGCCATGCTGAAAGTCCCCGGCGTTAATGGCGTGGTGTTGAGCTTGCGTGATCTGACTCAGTTGAAAGCCGCACAGTCCGAATTGCACCGGCTTGCGTTTTACGATCCCCTTACCGGGCTTGCCAACCGTCAGTTGTTCCGCGACCGGCTAAATAACGTTGTACGAAGGAGCCGCAGAAGCGGCGTGCCCGCAGCGCTGATGTTCCTGGATCTTGATGGTTTCAAGCGTATTAACGATACGCTGGGTCACGACGCCGGCGACGAACTGTTGCAACAGGTAGCGCAGTGGCTGGAAGGCTGTGTGCGTGAAGAAGATTCTGTGGCAAGGCTTGGTGGCGATGAGTTCGTTGTGTTGCTGTCACAGGTGAGTGATGCAGATGCTTCCTCCAAGGTGGCGGATACCATTTTGCGCAGATTGTGCCAGCGAATCCGCCTGAGCGATCATGAGGTAGGCATTACGGTGAGCATTGGCGTTACCATGATTCCCCACGACAGTGAGGATCCCGGAACGCTGATGAAATATGCGGATTTGGCCATGTACCGGGCCAAGGAAATGGGTCGCAATACCTATCAGTTTTTTACACCCTCCATGAATATCAAAGCTGCGCGAAGGTTGCTTCAACAAGAAGAGCTGGCAACGGCTCTGGAAGGCGAGCGTTTTGTTTTGCACTACCAGCCCAAGATAGATCTGATCAGTGAGCGAGTGATTGGCGTTGAAGCCTTTTTGCGCTGGCACCACCCCGAAAAGGGCCTGGTATCGGCGCAGCAGTTCATCACCCTGGCCGAAGAAACGGGGCTGATTGTCCAATTGGGGGAGATGGCGTTGCGTCAGGCCTGTATCCAGGTTCAGGCACTTGAGCGGGCAGGTTTTGAAAACCTGAAAATGGCGGTTAACTTGTCGGTCAGGCAGGTCGTTGATTCCCGTTTTCTCGATATGGTTCGACAGGTAATTACCGAGACAGGCGTCTCACCAGAAAAGCTTGAACTGGAAATGCCAGTGGAGTTGCTGAATGAAGATCCGCGCATGCTGCGTGAACTGCTTGTATCGCTCAACGACCTTGGCGTCTGCCTGATTCTGGACGATTTTGGTGCCGGTTCCTGCTCTCTGGTTGCCTTGCAGCAGCTTCCGCTTGATGTCATTAAAATTGATCACCGCTTTATCCGCGATATTCCGTACAATGTCAGCGCAACGGATGTGGCTTCGGCGGTTATTGCGCTGGCGCAGAAGCTGCACCTCACCGTGGTGGCTGAGGGTGTCGAAACGCCCCAGCAATTGAGTTTCCTGAAGTCGGCCGGATGTACCCAGTGCCAGGGCAATCTCTTTAGCTATCCACTGGATGAAGATGCACTGATTGGCTTTCTTATCCGGCAGTATGAGCGCCCGCTTATTTCCTGATCATGGCAATGGCGGCCGGTAACCGGTAAAATCACGCCGTCCCCGGATACTGGTGTGGCCTCTCCGGGCTCAATCCTCCGTATTATTATGAGTATTCATTGTCTGTGACTGAACTGAGCCGAATCCGTAACTTCTCCATTATCGCCCACATTGACCATGGAAAATCGACACTTGCAGACCGTTTCATCCAGGTTTGCGGAGGCCTGACCACCCGGGAAATGTCCGCACAAGTGCTGGACTCCATGGATCTGGAGCGGGAGCGGGGCATCACCATCAAGGCCCAATGCGTTACGCTTAAATATACGGCCCGGGATGGCCAGGAATATAAGCTTAATTTTATCGACACGCCCGGACACGTGGATTTTTCTTATGAAGTGTCACGTTCGTTGTACGCCTGTGAAGGCGCCTTGCTGGTTGTAGATGCCGGTCAGGGCGTGGAGGCCCAGTCCGTTGCCAACTGCTACACCGCTATCGAGCAGGCCCTGGAAGTTGTGCCGGTTCTGAACAAGATGGACTTGCCCCAGGCGGAACCGGACCGGGTTGCAGCCGAAATAGAGGATATTATCGGTATTGATGCTGTAGACGCTGTTCGGTGCAGTGCCAAAACAGGTGCTGGTATCGACGATATTCTGGAACAGCTAGTCGTTAAAATTCCTCCACCAACGGGAGATGTAGACGCCCCGTTACAGGCGTTGATTATTGACTCCTGGTTTGATAATTATCTAGGTGTGGTTTCTCTGGTACGTGTTGCCGAGGGAACGATCAAGTCTAAGGACAAGATTATTACCAAATCTATTGGTAAAGCCCAAATTGTTGACAGTGTGGGCGTCTTTACGCCAAAACGAAAGATCACGGGTGTGCTTAGGGCTGGTGAGGTAGGCTTTGTTGTGGCCGGTATCAAGGATATTCATGGTGCACCTGTGGGTGATACCTTTACCCATGCCAAGACACCGGATGTCCCTGCATTACCAGGTTTTGAGAAGGTTAAACCTCAAGTTTATGCGGGTATGTTTCCCATTAGTTCGGATGATTTTGAGGGTTTTCGCGAGGCACTATCCAAACTCACCTTAAATGATGCGTCACTTTTCTATGAGCCCGAGAGCTCAGATGC
>LAZR01001705.1_pt1 | contig 13630 bp, 17 predicted proteins | sample 329461 | NCBI WGS metagenome assembly LAZR01 (sample SAMN03002196, study PRJNA259156) | marine sediment metagenome | biome: sea floor; feature: Hydrothermal impacted sediments; material: marine sediment; isolation source: Loki non-amplified sample from Loki's castle hydrothermal vent sediment ...
GTAATATGGATCCTTGTGTACTTTATGCTTCAGCTGATCGCGTTGAACAAGAAGTAGCCAGTGTTTTAGCGAGTTTTGGTAAAGGCGAAACAGGCCATGTATTTAATTTAGGTCATGGTATTCACCCAACAATTGAACCAGAAAAAATGGAACGGCTCATTAATTCAGTGCATACATTGAGTGAACCTTACCACCAAAAATAGCGCAGGCGATTTATAGCTGAACTATGATAAAACGGCGATCTAAATCGTCTTTTTCCTCCAATGTTATTGTTTTATGATGTTTAGAACGTCGAGTCTCTGCAAATACAACAATAAATAATGAGTAGGCTTGTTTCGTTAAGTGGCTGATGTTTAAATAATGGCAATGTAGCATCTTTCTCTCACCCTTTCATAGGTGAAGTTACCTTCATGACAACTGACCCTACTAGTTCAGCGATTTTACCCAATAAAAACCTGTTAATAGGCTTCTTTTTGGCGATATTTGGTACATTACTGTTTTCGTTAAAATCTATTTTCATCAAATTCTTGTATCAGCAAGGTTTAGATGCAAACGCGGTATTAGTGTTGCGGATGGTATTGGCTTTACCAATATATCTGGTGATTTTGTTATGGTTGTTACGTTCCCAAACAAAGCCCGCGACGCTTGATTTTGCAACGTTGAGATCAATCTTAGTGCTTGGTTTTCTGGGCTATTATCTCGCTTCATTATTGGATTTAATGGGACTTGAGCTCATCAGTGCGCAGCTTGAAAGATTGAGCTTGTTTACTTACCCATTTATGGTGGCCATGATTGGTTATTTTTTGTTTAACGAGGGCTTAACTCGCCGCCTTATTTTTGCATTAATAGTCACGTATTCTGGGCTTTTAGTGGTAATGGGACAAGAATTACAACTAACTGGAAATAGTGTGTTTGAGGGTGTGAGTTTAGTATTAGGTTCAGCGTTAAGTTTCGCTTTGTATGTTTTGCTTAGCCGTACATTTATCAAGCAGTTAGGCAGTAAATTATTTACCAGCATTGCGATGATTGCATCGAGCATTTTTGGTGTATTACACGGCATAGTGACGATAGATATAACTCAGCTAACAATAACCAATGCAGCTTGGTTATGGCTCAGTCTGTTGGTTATTTTCAGTACTGTGATACCTAGCTTTATGATGACAGAAGCGATACATCGGATCGGTCCTGCTCAAAGTGGCGTTGTCGGCATGTTAGGACCGATATTCACTATTGGTTTAGCGGTTTATTTATTAGGCGAGCCGTTTACGTTGACTATCGCTCTCGGTGTTTTGTTAGTCATTGTCGGGGTAATGAGTTTAATGTTGCAAAAGCGCTAGCTAGAATGAAGTTTGTAAATTAATTACGGTCGTTAGTTTTACGTGCTTCATTGATTAATTGTCTGGCAAAACGTTTAACTTGCAAGTCATACAAAGCAAGCTGTCCACCCGTCCTAATTGCACTGGATGCGAGTCCACCGATAACCATCAATAATAATATTGCGATGATCCAAGCTAAAAAATAAGTAACTCGCAATGATTCAGGGCTTGCTTGAGCATCGGGCAAGGTTTGTTGCACGCTCGCTTCACTGTTTTCTGCTTTCGTTTGCGGGGTAAATTTGGCAAGCATGACATCGAGATGCGATCCCTGTTCAATGGCATCAGCAAAACGTTCGATATTTTGAGGTTCTTTATATAAATGCCAAGCTTCAAAAATGACCTTAATGCCAATAAATAAACCAATCAGTAGCATCACAAGACCAAGTAATCTCACTAGGATAGATAAAAAATCAGTGGTCGTTGATGATGAATTATCCATAAAAGCTACCTTTCTAGTGATTTGTTGATGAGATTGAGATGCGTAAAATAATATGTCGACAGTTATATTGCAAGCTTGCAATAAAAAAGGGCGACTCAAACTATGAGTCGCCCTTAGTTTAAACTAACTAAGAATATGTAGTTATTTCGTATTATTAGTGAACTCTGGATATGCTTCCATACCACACTCACTTAAATCAACACCTTCGTATTCTTCTTCTTCAGTGACTCGGATACCCATCACCATTTTGATGACTAACCAGACTACGAAACTTGTCACAAATACCCAAGTAAAGATAGTTGCCGCACCAATCAATTGCGCGATAAAGGTTGCATCTGGGTTAGTTAACGGTACTGCGAATAGACCCCATAAACCAACTACACCATGAACCGAGATGGCACCAACTGGATCATCAAGTTTCATTTTATCTAAGGTGACGATTGAGAATACTACCAACGCACCACCCACAGCACCAATGATTGTTGCTATTAATGGTGTCGGTGTATCTGGACCGGCTGTAATAGCGACTAGGCCTGCTAATGCACCATTCAATATCATGGTTAAATCAGCTTTACCGAACATTAACTTAGCAACAATAAGTGCTGCAATTACACCACCTGCAGCTGCAGCATTGGTATTTAGAAATACCATCGCCACGGCATTAGAGCTAGCCACATCGCCTAGTTTTAATACCGAACCACCATTAAAGCCAAACCAACCCATCCATAGAATGAAGGTACCTAGTGTTGCCATTGGCAAGTTAGCACCTTGAATTGGGCGAATTTCGCCGTTAGGACCATATTTACCTTTACGAGCACCTAGTAAGATAACACCCGCTAAAGCTGCTGATGCACCTGCCATGTGAACGATACCTGACCCAGCAAAATCTAGGAAACCTATGTCGCCTAAGCTATACATGCCAAATACTTCACCGCCACCCCAAGTCCAAGAACCTTCCAACGGGTAAATGAATGCTGTCATCACTACTGCAAACGCAGCAAATGCCCATAACTTCATTCGTTCAGCAACCGCACCAGATACGATTGACATTGCCGCACCTACGAATACTACTTGAAAGAAGAAATCTGAAGCTGTGGAGTATACTGAACCACCATCAAAACCGGCTTCTGCTGATGCCGCTAATGCATCTGCCGTTAACGTGTCACCGCCTGCAATACCTTCTAAGAAGATGCCGCCGCCGTACATGATGTCATAACCTATAACCATATAAGCCGTACACGCAATGGCAAATAATAATACGTTTTTCGTTAAAATTTCGGTGGTATTTTTTGCTCGAACCAAGCCTGCTTCTAACATTGAGAAACCTGCTGCCATCCACATAACCAATGCACCCATTACTAGGAAGTAAAAGGTGTCTAAGGCATATTGGAGCTCGAAAATTTGATTTGTTACATTTTCCATTTGATGCTCCTAAAACTATAGCGCTTCGGAACCGGTTTCGCCTGTGCGAATCCGAACCACTTGCTCTAATGGATATACAAAGATTTTGCCATCACCAATTTTGCCAGTGTTAGCACCCTTAGTAATTGCTTCGATAACTTGATCAACTAAGTCGTCATCAATCGCAATTTCTAGTTTGAGTTTAGGTAAAAAATCTACCACATATTCTGCGCCACGATATAGCTCAGTGTGTCCTTTTTGACGACCAAAGCCTTTAACTTCAGAAACAGTTAAACCTTGAATACCAATTTCGGACAACGATTCGCGGACATCATCAAGCTTAAAGGGCTTGATTATCGCTACTACTTGTTTCATAAAATATTCCTTGTATATAAATGGTCGCCTAACGTCTAACAAAGAAGTTAGGCGACCAAAAAAGAATTACATTGATTTAGATACAGTGAAGATGAATGTGCTGTCAGCTGCTGTGCCGAAAAGATCATCACCGTTGTTGTCAGTATCTGTGTATGTTAAATCTACACCTAGGCCAACAACCTCAGTTGATACACCAACATGGTAGTTTGTGTAATCTTCGCCAAAATCATAATCGTAGTAACCTACACCAGCGGCTAAGCTAAACATACCGATGTCATGAGCTGCATCCAATGAGTAATAAACGCTATCTTCATAATTTTTGTCATCGGCATCGATAGTGTATGCAACGCCTGCAGTTAAGAAGCTATAGCTTAATGAACCGTATACTTCTGTGAAGTCTAAACTCAGGTCTGATGCGCCTGGGTAATCGTAGTAAATCGCACCTACATCGTATGAAAAGCCTGTATCAGCAATATCACTTGCAAAACCAGCGTAGTAGTCGATTTCGATTGAAGCATCATCACCAAAGTCAACATTTGATGCCCATGCACCAGCATAAGCGCCAGTTGTGTGGTTTAAGTCGAAACCACCAGAAATAGCAGGATCACTATCCGTTTGTGTAATACCACGGAATACGTATTCAGATGATAGTGCAACATTAGCAGATGTAGACCAAGCGCCATCTGCACTTTCCCATGCCATTGCTGAAGATGCTGCAAATGCAGTGCTTGCTGCTAAACATAACATTGAGATTTTTTTCAGATTCATTATCAATTCCTCGTGACTATTTAATTAAAGTAATAAAACCGTTTGAATGCGATGTTGTTGTTCTCTGACAACATTGTGTATTCAGACTACAACAACTTTTGCAGTTTGTGTGCCAACATGCTTATTTTGATGTAATTCAACTGGTTATAAATGATGCTTGTATGTTGACATAGCATTATAGGCACATTTTAGTGCGGTTTAGTAACGGAGCGCTCTTTCTTGGTGCAAATAATGAAATTATTGCTTTTAAACAAGGCTTGTTATCATAGTCCGCTAATTTATCTAGGTGAAATAACAATGGTATACCCAATAATTGATCCCGTTGCCTTGTCCTTAGGCCCGCTACATATTCATTGGTATGGTTTAATGTACTTATGCGGTTTTGTCGGTGCATGGTGGTTAGGGCGCATACGCGCTGAACGCTATGGCTGGACTGCTGAGCAGGTTGAAGATCTATTATTTTATGGTGCAATTGGAGTCATTATTGGTGGTCGCTTAGGTTCGGTTATTTTTTACGATTTACCTAACACCTTGGAACATCCACTCAATATCCTCAAAATTTGGCAAGGTGGAATGTCATTTCATGGCGGTTTATTAGGTGTATTAGCCGCATTTTGGTTTTTTTCAAGAAAAACAGGGAAATCTTTTTTTACAATTAGTGACTTTATAGCACCGATGGTGCCAATCGGTTTGTTTTTTGGACGAATCGGTAATTTTATTAATGGTGAGTTATGGGGAAAAGTCAGTGATGTACCGTGGGCAATGGTATTTCCGAATGGCGGCCCGTTACCACGTCATCCGTCACAACTTTATGAGGCTGGATTAGAAGGTCTGGTGTTATTTATCATCTTATGGCTTTATTCTGCAAAACCGAAACCTGTATCTGCCGTCTCAGGCTTATTCCTGTTGGGTTACGGTGTGTTTAGATCGCTAGTTGAATTGGTTCGCATTCCTGACCAACAGTATGGTTACTTTGCATTTGATTGGCTGACAATGGGACAAATTTTGTCATTACCAATGATTTTACTTGGCGCGTTTATAATGCTTCGTGCTTATCGTAAATAAACGTTAGATTAAGACGACAGCCCAAACAGCGATCGCTATCAGGATGCATAATAAAACGGCTAAAGAGCCATAATCTTTGGCGCGTCCTGATAGCGCATGGTGCTCTGTTCCAACGCGATCAACGACGCATTCGATTGCGGAATTTAATATTTCAACAATCAAAATGACAACTAAGCTGATAATCATCGCTAGTTGTTCGTAGGCTGTTACGTCAAGAAAAAAGCTCAAGCCGCCGAGTAAAATCACCGCCAGAAATTCTTGTTGGAAGGCAGACTCATTCGTAATGGCAGATTTAAAACCCTGCCAAGAGTAAAGTGTCGCGTACAAAATCCGTTTAATGCCAGTATTTTTTTCCATCGTAAATGTATTCCAAGTATAAGATTGGCGGCGACTATAACATGGATTATCCCCGTCTAAATTCTTGTAATGTCAGTCAGTTATAGTTAATGGTATTGATCATTTTGACTCATAATTATTGCACGCATGTTAAAATGACCGATCATTAATTTTAAACGTGTTTGGTGAGTTATGAGTTATCAAGATCATTATGATGTGATTGTTGTCGGCGGCGGTCACGCTGGTACGGAGGCCGCATTGGCGTCTGCGCGTCAGGGCGTGAAAACCTTATTGCTGACACAGAATATCGAAACATTAGGTCAAATGAGCTGTAATCCTGCTATCGGCGGAATTGGCAAAGGTCATTTGGTTAAAGAAATCGATGCACTTGGCGGCATTATGGCGCAAGCCGCTGATCAGGGCGGGATTCAATTTCGTATCTTGAATGCAAGCAAAGGGCCGGCTGTAAGAGCAACCCGAGCACAAGCAGATCGTATTCGATATAAAGCCGCTGTGCGCAATTACCTTGAAAACCAGCCGAATCTTTATTTATTTCAACAAACCGTTGATGATCTTGTAGTCGAAAATGATCGGGTAGTCGGTGTCGTGACCCAAGTAGGTTTACGTTTTTCCGCTAAATCAGTCGTGTTAACTGTCGGTACATTTTTAGGTGGTTTGATTCATATTGGCTTGCAAAACCATCAGGGTGGCCGCGCAGGTGATCCGGCTTCGATGACCTTGTCACAAAGATTGCGCGCTTTACCGTTTAGAGTCGATCGCTTAAAAACAGGTACGCCACCGCGAATTGCAACTAATAGCATTGATTATTCACAATTAGCTGAACAACCAGGTGATACACCGACCCCTGTGTTTTCTTTTTTAGGTAAACGCAGCGATCATCCGGCTCAGATTTCGTGTCACATTACGCATACAAATGAAGCAACGCATGATGTTATTCGTAATAACTTGGATCGTTCACCAATGTACAGCGGTGAAATCGAAGGCATTGGTCCGCGTTATTGCCCGTCGATTGAAGACAAAGTGGTACGGTTTGCTGACAGGATTTCTCACCAAATATTCTTAGAGCCAGAAGGTTTGAATTGTGGTGAAGTTTATCCAAATGGTATTTCAACGAGCTTACCGTTTGATGTGCAATATCAAATTGTTCGGTCAATGAAAGGTTTAGAAAACGCCCACATTACGCGACCAGGTTATGCGATTGAATATGATTATTTTGATCCACGTGATTTACAACCGTGGTTAGAAACTAAACATATGGCAGGTTTGTTTTTTGCCGGTCAAATCAATGGTACGACAGGCTATGAAGAAGCCGCTGCTCAAGGTTTGATTGCTGGTATTAATGCTGGCTTGCAAGCACGAGGTTTGGATACGTGGTTCCCGCGTCGTGATGAAGCGTATATCGGCGTGATGATTGATGACTTAATTACCTTAGGTACGCGCGAACCTTACCGTATGTTTACCAGCCGTGCAGAATATCGCTTATTATTACGTGAAGATAATGCCGATATTAGATTGACACCAAAAGGACGTGAATTAGGGCTGGTTGATGATGAGCGCTGGGCGATATTTACCGCTAAACAAGAAGCAGTCGCCACCGAAACGGAGCGGTTAACGGCTTACAAATTTACGCCAGAAAATGTTGATCAGAGTGTAGCGGAACAAGTTTTAGGTGAGCCTCTGAATAAGGTGAACTCGGCATTAGAATTATTACGTCGTCCTGAAGTAGATTATGCCGCCTTATTGTTATTGATGGGTGAAGAAACGGTATTAGATGAAGATGTTTCTGAGCAAGTAGTGATTCATACCAAATATGCTGGTTATATCACGCGTCAGCAAACTGAAATTGATCGATTGAAGCGTAATGAAACAACTGCATTACCCGACGATCTTGATTATGGAACGGTACGCGGTTTATCAAACGAAGTACGTGAAAAACTGGCCAATGCACGGCCAAATAGTCTTGGTCAAGCGGCCCGTATTTCAGGTGTAACGCCGGCTGCAGTGTCATTATTATTAGTCCATTTGAAGCGTGGCGAACAGAGTAAGGTTGTAAATGGATGAACAATGAAGCCCAACTGAAGCAACAATTACTTCAAGGCTGTGACACTTTAAAGTTGGATCTGACCGAGCTGCAAATAAGCCAATTGCTGACGTATGTTCAACTATTAGATAAGTGGAACAAGGTTTATAACCTGACTTCGGTACGTGATCCACAAGAAATGATCAGCCGTCATATCTTAGATAGTTTGGCTGTTTTGCCTTATTTGCCTGGACCATCATTATTGGATGTGGGAACTGGCGCTGGCTTGCCTGGTATTCCGGTTGCAATTGCTAACCCAAATATATCAGTCACTTTATTAGATAGTAATTCAAAAAAAACCCGTTTTTTACAACAAGTAAAAGCTGAGCTGGGTTTAACAAATATCACTGTTGTACATGGCCGCGTTGAACAGGCCGAATTAGCCAAATTTACAACCGTAACCGCACGTGCTTTCTCGACGATTGATGTCATTATTGATTTAGCTGGCAGACACTGCGATGATGCTGGCAGTCTCGTACTGATGAAGGGTGTATATCCAGAAGAAGAATTGGCTGCGAATATTGAAGGCTTTAGCCTGCAAGATGTCGTATCACTGGATGTACCCAATTGCGATGGCAAAAGACATTTGGTACGTTTGATTAAGAATTAAAGGCATAGTGAATGGGAAATATTTACGCGGTTACCAATCAAAAAGGTGGGGTAGGGAAAACCACCACCACCGTTAATTTAGCGGCTGCCTTAGCCGATGCGGGTAAAAAAGTATTATTAATCGATCTCGATCCGCAAGGTAATGCTTCTACCGGCTGTGGTATCGATAAAGATGCGATAGATAAAAGTAGTTACGATGTCATTATGACGACAGCTAAAGCGGCTGATGCGATAATACGTCCTGATGATTTAAGCTTTGATGTGATGCCCACCAATTCCGATTTGACTGCTGCCGAAGTGCAATTATTAGAGGTGAAGTTGCGCGAACATCGTTTGCGTTTAGCCTTGGAATCAACGCGTGAAAAATATGATTTCATTTTGATTGATTGTCCTCCTTCTTTAAGTATGCTGACATTAAATGCCTTGGTGGCATCGAAAGGTGTCATTATTCCCATTCAATGTGAATATTATGCTTTGGAAGGTTTATCGTCCTTATTAAAAACGATTGAACGTGTAAAACAGCGAGCTAATCCGGCATTAGAGGTTACTGGTTTAATTCGTACCATGTTTGATGCTCGAAATAATTTAGCTGGCCAAGTTTCACGGCAACTTATTACACACTTTAATAAAAAAGTATTTCACTCGATTATTCCTAGAAACGTTCGTTTGGCAGAAGCACCGAGTCACGGTATTCCTGTGATTAGCTATGATCGAAGCTCACGAGGATCGATTGCTTATATGGCAATGGCAAGTGAGTTTATGCGACGTGAAAGCACCAGCACCCCTGAAAAAGTGGATACCTAGATGGCAATTAAAAAACGAGGATTGGGTCGCGGATTAGATGCTCTGCTGTCTGATGTCCAGCATGATGATGAAAGTTTGGATGATAGTCTGCAATATTTTCCTCTCGATATGGTTCAGCCGGGTAAATACCAACCTCGTGTTGATATGTCAGAAGAATCATTAAATGAATTAGCAGACTCGATACGAGCACAAGGTTTGGTTCAACCTATCGTTGTCCGTCCTGTTAATGGTGGACGTTATGAAATTATTGCCGGTGAACGGCGCTGGCGGGCATCTAAAATTGCGGGTTTAGATTTGATTCCTGCTTTAGTGCGAGATGTGTCAGATCGCAGTGCGATTGCAATGGCATTAATTGAAAATATACAACGAGAAAACTTAAACCCGATGGAAGAAGCAAACGCACTACATCGGTTACGTGAAGAGTTTACGATGACCCATCAAGAAGCGGCCGAAGCCGTAGGGCGTTCGCGAGCAGCAGTTTCAAACTTATTACGCCTACGAAATCTAAATGACGATGTAAAACGATTGGTTGAAAATTGCGATCTAGAGATGGGTCATGCACGCGCTTTATTGGCATTAGAAGGTGAAAGCCAGTCAGATAGTGCAAGACATATCGTAGAAAAAGGCTTGTCTGTACGCGAAACAGAACAATTAATTAGACGGTTATTAAAACCGGAAAAAGAAGCCATACAAAAATCAACAGAACATTTAGCAGAATTAAATCAACTAGAGAGTCTAATAAGTGAAAAGTTTGGTGATAAATTTACGGTAAAACACAGTGCTAGCGGTAAAGGAAAGTTAGTTATTGATTATGCTGATGTTGCTGAGCTAAAGAAAATTATTAAGCGTATTAAATAGGGTTGCGAGCATCAATTCCTTACATCATTTGTCATCAGATTGAAAACATGAAGATCAACTAGCCTATTCAAAATTTTCAAAGAGTTGTACCTGATCTGTAGTCAATGTCGGCGATAAGGGCTTAATATTAAGCTTAAGTAATGTCCAATCTAGAGATTAATCAACAATTTGATTGACCTAATAAGTAAGTGGTCGATATAATGCCGTGGTTTGCTTATCGACAGCGAAATCTCTGCGAGTCATGATGGAACGTTTAGTAAGAGCGGAACCGATAAATCATTTGATAAAAATGCAGCTTGTCGTACTAGTAATAACGAGTTTAATAATTCTTTGTATTCAAGATATAAGTATGTTTGTTGCTTACCTTTATGGTAGTGCGATAGGGATAATAATTAGTTTCTTACAAAGATGGCATCTATTTGCAGCTGCTAAAAATGCAAAAGCAGATGCGGGTAAAAATTTGGGCAGAGCATATCGCTGTATTGTAGAAAGATGGTTTGTAACCATCATAATGTTTGCTATCGGGTTTTTGATATTTTTATCAGACGAGATGATGTTGGCAGGCTTTATTGCAATGCAAGGGGTTGTTTTATTTGGAAATTATAAACGGGCTTAAAACCAAAAATGGCAAGTGAATCAATTACCACATCAGGTTATATCAAGCATCATCTACAAAATCTCACGTTTGGTGAGAAACATGTGGAATCAGCGTCAGGTGTTTGGACTTCAACAGGCGAGTTGGGCTTTGCAGAATCAGCTCAAGAAGCCAGTCAAATGGGATTTTGGGCTATCAATGTAGATACCATGGTCATGTCGCTGGTGCTCGGCGGATTAATGATGTGGTTTTTCAGACGCGTTGCTAAATCAATCTCGTCAGGCGTTCCTACTCCGGCACAAAATTTCGCAGAAATGATCATCGAGTTTATTAATGACACGGTTCGCGGGTCATTCAGTGGTGGTAAAAACGATTTGGTTGCACCTTTAGGATTAACAATCTTCGTTTGGATTTTCTTAATGAATTTAATGGATCTAATTCCCGTTGACTTCATTCCCGTCCTTGTGGCGCAAGGCGCTTCATTAGCATTTGGTGTTGATCCCCACCATGTATATTTCAAAGTTGTACCAACAACTGATCCTAATGCCCCATTAGGAATGGCGTTGGTTGTATTTGCCTTAATGCTATATTACAGCTTCAAGGTCAAAGGCACTGGGGGCTTCCTCGCTGAGCTGTCACTTGAGCCATTCGGAAAATTTGCCTTGCCTATTAATATTGTTCTTGAAACAGTGACATTATTAGCTAAGCCGTTCTCACTAGGATTGCGATTGTTCGGGAATATGTATGCTGGCGAAATGGTATTTATACTTATAGCCACGATGTACAGTGCAAGTTTAGTTTTAGGTTCTGTCGCGGCATTATTACAAGTCGGCTGGGCAATTTTCCACATACTTATTATTACGTTACAAGCATTTATCTTTATGGTCTTGACGATTGTATATATGGATATGGCTCACCAGCGTCACTGAGTTAGAACAAGTTTCACGTTTATTTTTTGTAAGTTTATTTTTTTAATATTTGCTATTTGTTAGGAGAGAAATGATGGATATGGGTTTAGTTTACATTGCGGGTGCCTTAATGGCAGGTCTTGGTGCTTTAGGTGCTGCAGTTGGCGTTGGTTTATTAGGTGGTCGCTTTTTAGAAGCAGCTGCTCGTCAACCTGAGTTAGTGCCAATGTTACGTACACAGTTTTTCTTAGTTGCTGGTCTAGTTGATGCGGTTCCAATGATTGCTGTTGGTCTATCTATGTACGTGCTATTCGCTGTTGTTTAAGCATATTTGTACATTTATAGATTATTGCGATAAAGAAGAGGTATTGGCATGAATATCAATGCAACCTTGATAGGCCAAGCAATTGCTTTTTTAATCTTTATTGGCTTTTGCATGAAATATGTATGGCCACCGATTATTCAAGCGCTTGATGAACGCAAAAAGAAAATTGCGGATGGCTTAGCTGCTGCAGAACGCGGAAAGCATGAGCAAGAGTTAGCTGAAAAACGCGCACAACAAGTTATTCACGAAGCTAAAGAACAAGCGAACGATATTATTACCCAAGCGCAACGTCGTGGTAATGAAATTGTTGACGAATCTAAAGATAATGCACGCATTGAAGGTGAGCGAATTTTAAATTCTGCACAAGCAGAAATTAAACAAGAAGCTAATCGTGCAAGAGATGAGTTGCGAGCACAAGTAGGTAGCGTTGCTATCGCGGGTGCTGCCAAAATTCTTAGCCGTGAAATTGATGACAAGGCACATACCGATTTGTTACAAGAATTGGTTGGCCGGATCTAGAGGAAGAAAGGATGGCTGAAGCAATTACCATCGCTCGTCCCTATGCTGTTGCAGTTTTTGCAATTGCAAAAGAAAAAGATGAGTTGAAGGGCTGGTCTGACTTACTTGCGGTATTAGCGCAATGTGTAGCAGATCCAAAAATGCAATCCATAATTACTAGCCCAGCAGTCAGTGATGTTCAGGTCGTGACGCTATTAGCGGATATATCTGGCGATTTGATAAATGATGATGCTCGTAAGTTCTTAGCATTATTAGCTGAGAGTAATCGACTACAAATGTTGACTTACATAGCCGTAATTTTTGAAGAATTACGTGCTAAAGCGGAGCAAACAATGACCGCCGAAGTAACATCAGCAAGAGCATTGACATCAGAACAAGAAAGCAACATCGCTGCTGCGTTGAAAAAACGCATAGGAAGAGATGTAACATTGATCACAACGATCGATGACAGCTTATTGGGTGGTGCGATTATTCGTGCAGGTGATCTGATCATTGATGGATCTGCCTTGGGTAAATTGAACAGACTGGCCAACGCTATAATCTAGCGGCCCGTTTAAAGAGGAAACAGAGATGCAACTGAATTCAGCAGAAATCAGTGACCTAATCAAAAAGCGAATTGAAAGCTTTGATGGGGCAACTGAAGCACGCACAGAAGGTACTGTTGTTGGTGTAACTGATGGTATCGTTCGTATTCATGGCTTGGCTGATGTTATGTCTGGGGAAATGTTAGAGTTCCCAGGTAATACATTTGGTATGGCTTTAAACTTAGAACGTGATTCTGTCGGTGCAGTAATTTTAGGTCCTTACCAACACATCACAGAAGGTGATAGTGTTAAATGTACTGGCCGTATTTTAGAAGTACCCGTCGGTGAAGCTTTATTGGGTCGTGTTGTTGACTCTTTAGGTAACCCAATCGATGGTAAAGGTGAAATCGCAGCTGAAGGTTCAGCGCCAATTGAGAAAGTAGCGCCAGGCGTTATTGCTCGTCAATCGGTTGATCAGCCATTACAAACAGGTTTGAAATCTGTTGATGCCATGATTCCAGTTGGCCGTGGCCAACGTGAGTTAATCATCGGTGACCGTCAAACAGGTAAAACAGCCATTGCTATTGATGCGATTATCAACCAAAAAGGTACAGGCGTTAAATGTAT
>LAZR01001707.1_pt1 | contig 13611 bp, 13 predicted proteins | sample 329461 | NCBI WGS metagenome assembly LAZR01 (sample SAMN03002196, study PRJNA259156) | marine sediment metagenome | biome: sea floor; feature: Hydrothermal impacted sediments; material: marine sediment; isolation source: Loki non-amplified sample from Loki's castle hydrothermal vent sediment ...
TAGTTCCTTTGGAATAATCTCCTTCAACTCTATTTTCAATCCAAATTTTTCCATTATAAGAGATTCTCTCTTATATGAACTTCTCGCCAAAGATAATTTTTGATTATTTTGTATAATTTATAATAGTGGGATTATTTAGCTATTTTTTATTCTGAAATAATAAGTTAAATAAAGGTTAATCCGTTTTATATTTCAAAAATATCGCTTGCATGAATTAGTTGAGATAAATATGAATAATATTGTATTAGACAACTTGGATTTTGAAAAGTATAATGGCCTGGGTAATGATTATATTATAATCAATGATATTAAATGGAGAATTCCAGAAGAAAAAAAGCCAGAATTAGCAGTAAAACTGTGTGAATTTCATTTTTCCATAGGAGCTGATGGTTTGATTTATGTTTGTGAATCCGAAAAAGCGGATACTAAAATGAGAATATTTAACAATGATGGATCGGAAGCTGAAATGTGTGGGAATGGAATTAGGTGTTTTTCAAAATACATCTATGAGAATAATATCGTTAATAAAGAGGAAATTAAAGTCGAAACCCTTAAAGGAATCATGGTTGCTAAATTGAATATAGTTGATCATAAAGTAAAAAGTGTTGAAATTGATATGGGGTCACCAAGTTTAAAATGTGAGGAAATCCCTGTAATTATAGATAGTCCAGTTGATCGCTGTATCAATGAACCATTGGTAATATTAGATAAAATTTTTAGGTTTTCTGCAGTTTCAATGGGCAATCCTCACGCTGTAATTTTTGTTGAGAAACAATTAAATGATGATGAATTGAATATGTACGGGGCAGCAATAGAATCTCATGATAGTTTTCCAAATAAAGTCAATGTTGAATTCGTAAGAGTAATTTCAAATGAAGAAGCTGTAATAAGAGTATTTGAAAGAGGCGTAGGAATTACTAATTCATGTGGAACGGGAGCTTGCGCGTCAGTAGTAGCAGGAGCAGAACTTGGTATATTCAAAGAGAAAACTCCAATAACAATACATAGCGACGGCGGGGATTTAATAATAACATTTACTGGTAGAAGAGTCCTTATGGAAGGACCTATAGAAAAAGTATTTGAAGGCAACATTGAGAACATAGAAATTTAACTATTTACTTTATAAGAAAAGGATTATTTGATTTTCTAAAATGTTAATCTTTTCCATAATCGGGTTTTAGTATTATGAATTATGTTGACTGGTTAAAATATAAAGATTTAGAATATAGAGATGGAATTTTATATTTTGCGAAGGTAAATACTATAGAAATCGCTGAGAAATATGGCACTCCGATTTATGTAATTAATGAGGAGTTGATAAAAGATCGATATAGGAAATTGAAGCAAATTTTAGATTCTGAATATAAGAAAAATGAAATATATTTCGCTATGAAAGCGAATTCTAGTTTATCTCTCTTAAAAATACTAGATTCTGAAGGTGCGAGTTTCGATTGTACATCCGCAGGAGAGATTTATACTTGTCTTAAAGCAGGAATTTCTTCAGAAAAAATTATCTTTACTGGAAATATGTTTACTAATGATGATTTCAAATTTGCTGTAGAAAATAATGTTCTTGTTAATATAGATAGCATTAGTCAACTGAGGAGATTAGCCAAAGTCTATGATGACTTAGGAAAAGAAAAAAAAATAATTTCTTTTAGAATAAATCCCGAATTCGGAGCAGGTCATCATTCTCATACAATAACAGCTGGAAAGACAATCAAATTTGGGATCTTGGATAATCAAGTTATCGACGCGTATTCAAAAGCAAAAGAATTCGGATTTAAGAAATTTGGGACCCATATTCATATTGGTTCTGGAATCATCAATCCTTACGATTTTGAGAAAGCTATAGATAAATATTTATCAATTATCACGAATTTAGCTGATACCCTTGACATTGCATTTGAGTTTATAGATTTTGGAGGAGGTTTAGGCATACCATATCGTCCAGAAGAAGATCCATTAGATTTGGAGATATACAAAAACATAGTTGTTAAAAGTTTTAAGGAAATTGCCCAAAGATCTGATTTTGGAGAACCTAAACTTATAATTGAACCAGGACGTTATTTATCGGCTGAGGCAAGTATAATATTAACTCAGATAAATACAATTAAAGATAATGGTTTTAAAATGTTTGCTGGGACAAATACAGGTATTAACACGTTAATACGCCCTGCTATGTATAATTCCTATCATCATATTATTGTCTGTAATGAAAAAACTAAAGAAAAGACATTAACATATGAAATTGTTGGACCTATTTGTGAATCAGGAGATGTTATTGGAAAAAATAGAAAATTACCAGAATTAAAGGAAGGGGATTATCTTGCGATTCTAGATGCTGGCGCATATGGTTTTACTATGAGCAATGTTTATAACTCACGCCCGAGATCTGCTGAAATACTTTTAAACAATGGACAGATATATAAGATAAGAGAAGCTGAAACCTTTGATGACATTTTAAAGCATCAAATTATCCCCGACCACTTAAAATAGATTAAAAATATATATTTTAACTCCTTCTTAATATAGAGATAAAATTATAGAAAGTGGGTTTATTAAGGCTTGGATACCCTTTAATACTCTCCGATGAAGTGATGGCATAATGAAATCTAAAAATAGTCTTATGACTTAGAAGATTAATGATAATACTGATCTGCACTGATCTTTTTTATAATTTTATCTTATCCTAATTGACATTTTCAGTCAGGTTCTAGTCCAAATACCATAATGAAGCATAATAAACTAAGAATTAATGCTATTGGAGTCATGATGAGTCATTCTCATATCTCCTAAAAATTATCCTATATTGCTCAGTTGCCATTCTTTGCTTACTCGAGGGTTTGTAATGAGCTTTATATTTTTTAAATAGGATGACTGCCACTATTAGAGCACCTCCTACCCCGATAGAAATCATCCCCGTGCTACTTGTTAGGAAGGTTACAATATCAAACGGTTTTGATGCGATATCATTATCCTCATCATCAATTTCATCATATTCATGGGTTATATTTAAAAGCCCTACTGATTGGTTGATGTTATGATAATATGAGCTGTCATATGCTGTGATTTTAATATAGTACCTTCCAGGATAATAAATAGTTGTAAGATTAGACCATACCACATCCCATTGATTCAATAATGTGTTTGTTAATGTGAGATTAATCGGTGTCATGGTTCCATTATAGATAGTGGCAATTACATCTCCAGCGTTAGGGGTATTTCCTTCGGGGGTCTTTTGATCGATAAGGTTCTTGAGAGAGAATGTCCCTTATCTCTTTTTGGGATTCATTTAATTTAAGTTCTTTAGGGAATCTCAATAGGCCTATTTCGCTGAATCTTTTTTGAAAAGAGATTGCAGAAATTAGTGTTAGAAAGAACTTCACAACGTTCCACATAGCATATCTTCTGAAAATCCCTCCTTGTATTTTATCAAAATCTTTTTTCTTATCATCTGCTAAATCAGTAATTCCTCTTATCATAAGCGTAGGAATAGGTTTAGTGAACTCTGATGTCACATAGTAAATGCCCGCGGATTCCATATCAATACTAATTATGTTCCGGTCTACTGCCTTGATTTCATCTATAAATGCTTTGGAAGCGCTAACCGTATCTCCCGAAGCATGTTTACCGACATAATATTTTGGTTTAATATTAATAAATCTCTTTAATTTTTCATTAAGGTCAAGATCAACTTGAAAAGCACTACAATTTTCTTGGAATTCTTTAAATAAATTTAATTCATGATACTTAAAATTCTGTATACAGGTTATAAGTGAATGATTAGTGTTATAATATTTTGGAGAATGTTCAATCTTATAAGAATGATCTAATTTATCTTTGGGTCTTGCCTTTGAATCGGCTTGATAATGAATAACAGTTTCAGGAATAACTATATCTCCTAATTTTAACACATCATTTAATCCCCCAGCGATACCCATATTAATAACCATTCTAATATCAAATAAATTAAGAGCTTTTCTAGTTACATCTAAAGCCCTTGAAATACCCTTACGAAAGTTTATAACGGCAATACCATTATAATTTGAATTTGGTAAATCCAGAAAATAAAAAATTTCAGAACCAAAATCTTTAGAATACTTGAATTTAATTAATTCAGTAAAGGTATCAAATTCTTCTTCCATTGGAATAATGAAAAGAAAATCAAACTTTTCTCTTATTTTAGAATTCTCCATCAATTATTTTTAACTTTATTTAATTATATTTTCTCCCTATTCTAACCAAATAAAATATTATTTCTATATTTAAATAATTACTATTAAGGTATTATATAACGTAATTGTTAAAATTGTGTAGATAAACAACTGATCCTTTAACATTATCGATGATGTGTAGGCATAATGAAATCTAAAAATAATTTTATGGATTAAAAGATTAATGGAATTACTGATCTGGATTGATTTTTTCTTATCTTTTCTTGTTGCGAGTATTTTAAGGTGATAAATTTTTTTTATTTTGTTTTTACAATAAAATATTTTATGTAAATACTTTACAGTAGTGCTAGGTATTAACATGATAAGTGTTCATAAAATTTATGGTTTCCTTATAAAGGCAAAATTTCATAAAGATTCTTAAGCTATTTATAAAGACAAAATCGTATGAATATAAAATACTAACTTATGTTAACACAGGTTAATATTAAAATGCATAGATTTAAATTTAAAAAGTTTTATATTAATGTTATGAGGAATGAAAGAAAAAATGTCTGTAAAAAGCATGAATTGAGAATAGAAAAATCTGAGAAAAAAATAGATTCCCTTGAGGAAAATATTCTAAACAATAATGAAAATAATGTTAATGAGAGAAAAAAGGAATGTTCAAAATATCCACAAAAAAATAGAATAATAACGAATAATAGTCAATCACAATATGATTTCCATCAAAAAAAATTATGTAGATTATCTGACACAAATATTAATGAAGCAAAAGTAGTGTCGCTGTCAAAATCAGTTGAGTTAATAAACAAAAGTGGAAAACTAAAGCTAAAAGAAAAAATTCTGTTGCCAGAAGAGAAACTTTATACAGATAAACCAGTTGATAAATTCACATCCAAAAAGGAGAAAAAAAACACAAATGGTTTTGTTTCTAAAGTTTCTACGATTAAAACCTATGATAAAAATGAACTAATTTGGATAGTCATATACAAATTTATTGATGATAATTCAGAAAAATTGCTTCTTCTCAGAAATAAATATAAAACTGATGTGGGATTTTTCACATATCTATCTGAATTATCAATAGCTAAATTATCTAATGAGGCTGGACTGTTAAGGAATTTGCATCGAAATACCTTAAAGGCACTCCCTAAAGTTATAATTGCTATATTTTTATTATATTCGCAAAAAATTGAGCCACTCACTGGGAATGACCTAGAAAAAAAGTCTGGAATGGTAGGACAATATAAAAAATTGAGGGCAATAGCAGACTTTATTGGATTGGAGTTACCTTTTATTATGGGCGATGTTGTGGAGAGAATTCTTGAAAAAAAAAGAGAAGTTATCTTTACCGGTGAATTTTTTCCTTCTCAACAGAATATATGCAGAATCGATAAGAGACTTATACCTTCTAGAAGAATGGTTAAGACTATTTCTAGATGGATACAAAAAAACTCGGACTATAAGAATCTAACTGAACTTAAGGAAAGTCTACTTGAAAAAAAGCCCCTAAAACCAAAAGATGAGGATACTAGACTGGTATTGCTTGATAAAGATAAAGATAAAAACAGCGAGCTTCTTAGGAATATTTGCGATACAATTATCGAAGAGAATCCTAAAATAAATTCGTATAATGACATAACTAGAATAATAGGTACAACTGTCACCACTCTTATGAAGAATGATAACCATCGAAGGTATATTAAATATACTAATTTCCTAAAATTAGAAGAGTTAATTAATAAACAAATACCTCATCACATTTTTGTAAGACCCTTTAGAAGCGACAAATGGATTTTTCTTTGGCAAGACTCTGACGGGAACAAATTATCAGATAACCAGGCAAAGAAAAGAGCAGGTGAATATTTGATTAAAGAAATTTTAAAGGGTGACACCACTAGATACGATATGGATTACATTAAAGGTGTTTTAAAGCGAGATGACTTCATTTCTTATCTCAAAGAGAGAAAACTTAAATTTAATGAAATTTTAGGAGCTGTAGGTCTAGAATTAAATGCAGAACCCAATAGATGGGAATTATTTAATTGGAGTTCGGATGGAAACCCTAGAACACATGAAGATGCCTTAGTTAATGCTGCAAAACATCTTAAAATATTAATGGTAGATTATAATTATGTGAAGGATAAAATTCCGTCGCAAGAATATATTGTAAAGTATCACGAGGATTTTCATGGGGCTCTGAAAAGATACAATCTTGATTTTTACGATGTTTTGAAAAAAGCTGGCTTTCCAGGTGATAAATTCAGAAAAAAATGGTGGCTTTTTGATAATGATGAACAAGGAACCCTTCTTACACCTCAAGGGCAAGAAGAAGTAATCTTTAAGTTATTTAAAGAAAAAATTTTACCAATATATATGGATAAGGGTTTAATTGAAGGAAATCTTGGACCAGGTTATGATTAAGCGGTTAATGTTTTGAAAGACACCAAATTTCATGGTTTTGTAAGTGCAATAAATGCGAGAGATATTTCACATGGAAGTCTTTTATTATCTTTTGGATTATCACCACGAATTACACCAAATCAACAAGCGGGAATTGCTTTTCATTGGATTGCGGAATATATTTTTATGATGCATACTAGAATTGATAATAACTGTATATCTTCTTATGAATCTAAAATAAATAGAGAAAATTTAATTAGACCAGATAATACTATCCTTGTGAATAAAGAGTTACGTAAACTTACAAAATATGCTAGACTGATCCCCTCAAACATTAAATTTATTCATAAAGATTACTATTTAATTCATTCAAGCAAGAGATCGCAGTATAAATATGGACGAGGTTATCAAAATAAAGATTCAATTTTATTATTGGTTCCACTGAATATTAAAAATAGTAAGAAAACTCCTCTCAAAAACATTAAAATTCTTTCAGTTTACGACTTTTGTGATTTTTTTGGTTTTTCTGATGAAAAAAGGAGAGAATTCATTCATTTTGCATGGTTAGCATTAGGGTGTGTAAGGGACACTGTGGATCGCGCAGAAAAGTTATCTGAATTAGAGCAAAAAGCAGATGATTATAAAAATGAACTGAAAACTAATCCGAAGATTAATTTTTCAAATTAGAAGAATTAAAGATTAAGAACATCTTTCATTTCAAAAATTTTATTGTCTTTTTGTTTCGCAATAAATTTTATTGCTCGTATTGCTCCTGCAGCAAAGCAATTTCTATTTATTGCTGTATGTTTTAATTCGATATATTCACCAGAACCAGCATACAATACTTTATGTTCTCCAACTATATCACCAGCACGTATACAATGAATCCCTATTTCATTTTTAGCTCCTTTTTCTCTTAAAACTTTACCCTTAGTCCTCCCATATTTAGTTACATCCTCCTTTTTAATGCCAATCGTCTCACAAATAATGTTAAGTATTTTAAGAGATGTACCACTATAATTATCTTGCTTTCTATTGTGATGACTTTCGATTATTTCAATATCCCATTCAGCTAGATATTTAGCCAACATTGATGCAATCTTAAAAAATACATTAACTCCAGTTGCCATATTTGGTGAGATCACTGCAGGAGCATTGTGTTTTTTTACTTCTTCTTCAAATTTATTTAAAAAGTCTTGGGATAGTGCTGTTGTACCGATTATACATCTGAGACCATTCTCTACACATAGCAAACAATTCTTTTCTGTTGCTTCCGCTAAAGTGAAATCCACTACTGTTTCTGGTTGAGTTTCATTAATCACTTCCTGAAGCCTATTTACATCAGAAACTCTAATCTTATTTGGATCGTGAGAGCCCACAATAAACCCAAGCTCCTCATTGATATGCTTTGTATCACAAGCACCTACAACTTCTATATCATTATCTTCTAAAGTCAATTTGCTAAGTAACCTTCCCATTGAGCCAGTAGGTCCTAGAATTAATAATTTAATCAAAATTATATCCTCCAATGTAAATTACATTAAGTTCAATTTTTCCAAAACTTCTCTGATTTTTTTCTTATTCTCTTCTAACGGAGGAGTTAATGGCATTCTCATCCTTGAGTTCATTAATTCCATAATATCAGCGGCGTATTTTACTGGTCCTGGATTTGATTCAAGAAAAAGGACTTTAAATAAATCATATAGTTCTAAATGCATGTTTCTAGCTTTGTTCCACTCATTATTGAGCATTGAATCTGTAAATTCAACCAATTTTGATGGAATAATATTAGAAGCAACGCTAATAACTCCCCTTCCACCAAGAGCCATAATATGATATGTCATACTATCATCACCACTTAAAACTATAAAATCATCTGGAGTTGTTTTAATTATCTTCGTAATTTGGTCAATATTTCCACTGGCACATTTTACTCCAACAATATTATCTTTTGAATAGGCTAACGTTGAAATTGTTTCAGGTTCTAAATTTCTTCCAGTACGACTTGGAACATTATATAAGATTATTGGTAAAGATACTGAGTCTGCAATTGCAGAGAAATGGTCTATTAAAGAATGTTGAACAGGTTTATTATAGTAAGGCACTACAATTAATATTCCATCAGCTCCAACTTTTTCGGCATACTGGGATAAATTAACGGCTTCTTTAGTTGAATTGCTTCCAGAACCTATTAACACAAATGGATCTTTCCCAGTCTTTTTTGCTTCATCAACAGTAATATCCATCGCATTATGGTGTTCTTCATGAGACATGGTTGCACTTTCACCCGTTGTACCCATTGTTAAGATTTGGCAACCATTATCTATTTGAAATCGGATAAATTCTCTATATTTTATCTCATCCAAGGATAAATCTTCTTTAAATGGTGTAATCATTGCAGTTATTACACTTTTCAATTTTTCAATACCAGGCATAATTATTTCATCAATTCAATAATTTTCTATTATTAATTAAGGCAATTATTAGTAAAAATCCTATATAAGCCTTATTGATAACTTTATAAGAAATTTTATTTATAGAAGGAATCCGTTCTTTAAAAAAAATATTAAAACTTCTTTTTTTTGACAAAAATATTTGTTTTGTTTTCATTGGCTAAATATTAAATATAAGAATTATTTCTATGATATTTGTATAATTTTAATGTTGACTATATATTTATCATAAGGGAACAAATTAATTTTGAATTTCATTTATCCAAATCTTAAAGTATCAGACATTAAATTTAAAGAGTTTTTCGATTATATACCAAGTCCGATTTATGTATGGAAGAAAATTGAAGATGAGTTAATTTTAATATATTACAACAGGGCAACAGAAAATATTACCAATTTTAAAATTAAACAATTTCTTGGAGGAATAGCAAAAGAAATTTATAAAGATAAGCCTCAGATAATAGAAGACTTATATCAATGTATAAATAAAAAACTAAATTTTTCAAGAGAGATGAGTTATAAACTCATTTCAGTTGATAAGGAGAAACACTTCTATTTTACATACAATTATATTCCACCTGATCTAATTTTTGTCCACACTGAAGATATCACTAAACAAAAAAAAGCAGAAGACAATTTAAAAAAATCTGAAGGGAAATATCGAGAACTTTTTAATAACATGGGAAGTTGTGTAGCAGTTTATGAAGCTATAGATAATGGTAATGATTTTTTATTCAAAGATTTTAATTTAGCAGCAGAAAAAGTTGATAACGTTAAAAGAAAAGACATAGTTGGAAAAAGTATAGTTAATATCTTTCCAGGAGTAAATGAATATGGTTTATTTGAAATAATTAAGAGAGTTTGGAAGACCGGAATTCCCGAACACCATCCTATTTCCTATTATAAAGATGAGAGGATACATGGTTGGCGTGAAAATTATGTTTATAAGCTTCCAACGGGTGAAATTATTGATGTTTATGAGGATGTCACAAAAAATAAATTAGCAGATCATCAACTAAAAATATCTGAAGAGAAATATCGTCTCGCCTATAATCGTACTAATTTATATAAAGACATATTTACTCATGATATTAATAATATCCTTCAAATTATTTTATCTTCACTTGAACTTACAAAGATCTTTTCACAAGATCCTAATAAAAAAAATGAATTTGAAAAAGTTACCAGTCTCATTAATCAAGAAGTAATCAGATGCAAAAATTTAGTTTTAAATGTCCAAAAAATGTCTGATGTTGAGGAGTCAAAAATATCTTTACGTTCAATAGAATCTCTCAATTTATTACACCAAACAATTGATCTACTTAAGAAAGATTATCCTTTCAAAAATATAATTATTGGAATTGAAGCTTCTCAAAAAGAATATTATGTTTATGCAAATGAATTATTAAAAAGTGTCTTTGAAAATATCTTTTTCAATTCTCTCACTCATAACCGAAATCCAGTTATTGAAATATCAGTTACAACTTCAAATGAGAAAAAGGAAAAAATCGATTATATCAAATTCGAATTTAAAGATAATGCAATGGGAATTCCTGATTCTAAGAAAGAAAATATTTTTTTAAGAGACTATAAAAAAAAAGAAAGTTCTTCAGGGATTGGATTAGGTCTTTTATTAGTAAAGAGGATTTTAGAGAGTTATAAAGGTCAAATTAAAGTTGAAGATAGAATTAGAGGAGACTATTCGAAAGGTAGTAATTTTATTATTTTAATTCCTAAGGCGGTTTAAACTGGAAATTTTTTAATATAATTGATGTTATTATTTCATTATATTTACTAAATTATATCAAACACCTTATTTAAAATGGCAATCGATTATCTTGACAAATTTCAAGGAGCCTTATTAGGAGTGGCAATAGGGGATACTCTTGGACATCCTTTTGAAGGAAAACTTCGAACAGAAATCTATTCAAATTTCAGTGATTTTGAAGATTTTATCCAAAATAATAAATCTTTATTTAATACATATACTGACGATACGCAATTAACGCTACATACAGCGAAAGCTTTAATTCAAGGCAATGGTTTTAATTTAAATAGGATTATCAGAGAATATGTAAAATGGTTGGATGATCCTCCAATAGGACCTGGATATGGGTGTATTTCTTCTATCAGAAAATTGAAATATGGAATTTCATGGAAAAAAGCAGCTTCAAACTCAGGAGGAAATGGTACAACTATGCGAATATCACCAATAGGTCTATTTTACAGTAAAGACATCAGTGCGTTAAAATCTACTGCGATAAAATCAAGTAGAATTACACATTCGCATCCTGCTGCTTCAGCTGGAGCTGTAGTAATCGCTAGAGGAATTGCTTTTTTAATTGATAAAAACCCTAAAACCGGATTTTCCATAGACAAATTTTTTCAAGTCATAAATTCTTCTATTTCAGGCTCTCAAGAAGAGATTTGGGAAGAATTTATAAAAATATTGATCAAATTAAAATCAAATCTAAATATTAATATTGAAGCAGGATTAATTAAATTTTCACAAGCAGGAGTAAAATCCCCCTATTTCATTGAGGAATTCTTAGGGAAAGCTTTTGTTCACCCATATACGATAAGTACAGTGGTATGTTCAATTTTCTTATTCTTAAAAAGATTAAATTCCTTCAAAGAATGTATTTTCGAACTCGCGACGGCAGGAGGAGACAGTGATACGGTAGGGGCAATTGGAGGAGGTTTAGCTGGCGCTTATTTCGGTATGAAAAAAATTTCAATAGATTTAATAAAATTAGTTAAAAATTATAAGAAGATTCTAAAAATTAGCGAAGCTCTCTATAGTAAATTTGAAGATCGAATTAATATTAATTATTCTAAATGATTTGAGAATCCTTAATATTTTTTAAACACGACACGCAAAATTTCGTCGGTTTATTATCGGTATCTGCTAAACAATTTGAAAACAACATTATACAAGAATTAGAACAATGTTTTAAACCGAATGTGTGCCCAAGTTCATGTATAGCTTCTTTTAATACCCTTAAATCAAATTTTGTATTGTTATTGGGTTTTTTATAAATAGATCCTAAGTTTTCGTAGAAACCTTCTCTAAGTCGAGTTATTGAAATTAAAGTCACTCTTGAAAAAAGTCGAGTCGTTCCAAAAATGAAATTATAGTCTTTTGTATAAATATCTTTGTCCAATACTCCTAAAAGTCTAAAAAACTGTTTACTTTGGTTAAATTTTATTACCATATTTAAAATCTTATTAGCATTATATTGATCTCCTTTTGAATTATATTCTGAATCTTCCAATTGGATTTGTTCTTGGAGAATCTCTACAACGATATTAAACTGATTAAATTTCAATTCTAAATCTTCCTTTAATCTTATTAAAACAGAGTTATCTATTTCACCTATTTGTTGGATATAAATTATCCTTTTCATTTTTTATGGAGTGAAGAAATCTTACTCTTCTAATTAATAAAATTTCAATTTGAACTTAAAATAAAAATACTAATGCTAACTATTAAATAAATAAAAAACTTCTAAATTCTTTGTTAAGAAGAAAAATTTTTTACTTGACAGTTTATTTGTTTAAATTTTACGGGTTAAATTAATAATGAGTGAAGTTAATAATATTTTAAGAGATTTTCAAGATAAATCTGAATTCCTAATAAATAACATTACAGATGTTATAACAGAAGTAGATTTAGATGGAACTTTTACCTATGTCAGTCCTCAAGTTTATGATATATTTGGGTATAAACCTGAGGAAATAATTGAAAAAAAGTTTTTAAGTTTTATCCATCCCGACGATTTACCAACAATTACGGGAGCATTGAGTAGAAATTGTTAAATCTAACGAGATTTTTTCTTTAGAATATAGATTAAGGCATAAAAAAGGACATTATGTTCCGATCTCTGCCCGTGGTAGTTTAGTTAAAGTCAAAGATAAACTAAAACTTATTGGAATACTAAGAGATATTACAGAAAAAAAGTTAACAGAACAGAAACTAATAAAATCAGAAGAAAAATGGCGGTCAATGACAAAAAATTCCCCCGATTTTATATTTACATTAGATAAGGATGAATGTTTCACATTCATAAATAAAATTGAAGTTTTACGTTTAAAATTGGAGGGTGTTATCGGTAAGTCTTTATATAATCTTATTCCTGAAAAAGATCATAAATTAGTTAAACAATGTTTTAAACGAGTATTTGAGTCAGGTCAAAATGATCTTTATTATTCAGATTTTGTTTATGACGATGGAACCATTCATTATTTCGAATCGCGCGTTGGACCTATTTTAAATGAAGGAAATGTTGTTGGATTTTCTGTCAGTAGCAGAGATATCACCGAGCGTAAGAAAGCCGAGCAAAAATTAAAAGAATCTGAAAAAAAATATCATGAATTGTTTGAGAATTCTCCAAGTTCAATCTTGTTAATTGATTTGAATGGTATCATAGTTGATTGCAATTACGCTACAGAAGTTGTAACTGGATATGACAAAAAAGATTTATTAGGTAATACTTTCACAAATTTTGATTTTTTTAATAAGGATACACTCAAAAAAGTTATGGAAAATTTTAATCTTCTTGTTAGTGGTAATAAAA